>Ga0181400_1001251_pt1 | contig 10590 bp, 19 predicted proteins | sample 23SPOviralmetaG_FD_130129 | JGI IMG/M metagenome (GOLD analysis project Ga0181400, IMG submission 130129) | Marine viral communities from the oligotrophic San Pedro Time Series (SPOT) site, San Pedro Channel, CA, USA - 23 SPOT_SRF_2011-06-22 | ecosystem: Environmental > Aquatic > Marine > Strait... | reverse complement strand
CTTATCGGGTGTAGGAACCTTGTTTCTTTCAATGAGGAACACGCAAATCTCACGTACCCACAGGTGGAAAAGGCTATTTTGCGATAGTGATCGCTTCGGGGAGTAAACCTCAACCTTCCAGCTTACTGGCTTTTCCCAATCCCAATCGATCTTTAGAAAGTCGGTAAAGGTCTTTATTCGTTTATCGATGTCTTGCTTATCTCGTATAAGCCAGAAGTCACCCATCATCACAGCCACCTCACATCATCTTCGCTGAACATATACATTGGCTCCACATCATCGGGGTTGGGCTTCCGCCCTTTTGGCGTCCCGCCCGCCATCCGTAACTGCGGACTGACATCCTCAAAGGGTCCGCCACCATGAATTTTTATGATGCCGACCTTGCCTTCATACCTAAATCCAAATATGAATGGGATAGCCGTAGAGGTAGCCAGATTGCAGCCTTCAATGTATTTAGGCACGTTGAGACCTAAGAACAAGCTACGCTTGTAATCCTTCACCTCGAACCATGCCCTCACTTCACCACCGCTATGCATCACTGCATCGATACGATACTTGCCGCCATTGCCTAGCTTTCGCCACTCACAGTCTGACTTCTTGGCTATGTAATCCAAAATCTCCGCCTCTGCATCCAAGTCGTCTTGCGTCTCTCGTTTAAAAGTCATTGTGAGCTCCTACCGAAGGAATAGAGAGCTGATCAATAATGCGCTTACTCGTGCCACAGAACGCGCGACAATTGCCGTGTTGCCATAGACCGACGCACCCCTCGTACTTGTGATACCTCTGCTTTGCTACCTTGAAGATCATGTCGGGGTCATCGTCGTCGACGAGATAACCGTCGTTCCGCTTGTATGCTTTTTCTTTGTTATGCCATATCACAACAATGGATGCGGCAATGTTCGCCAAGTGACTTGAGCCGATGAAGTCATACTTACCTGGAATGTGCTTCTCACCATCATGCCCAGCGGGCTTCCTGACGTGGTGAATCAGTAGCACACACACCTTGAACTTCTTGGCTACTGCCGCGAGGGTCTGCGTGAACTCTTTCTCTCTTTCCAGGTCATCGCAAACGCCCATCATCATTAGCGCGTCCAAGACGATCAGGTCACACTTCTTGTACTTAGCAAATGCAATCACCATCTGTATCGCACTATCAGGTGCAATGGCATCGACGCGGTCATAGATATGCAACCGAGGCTCTGCCCATTTAGCGAAGTTGCCAACGTACTCGAGAGGCGGTCGCTCACGCCCAGCAGCCAACTCAACATACTGTTCGAGCACATCCTCAGCTAACAGCTCCAATGATGCGATACCCACGGAATAGCCTTGGTTTACAGCAGACAATCCCATTTGGCTTGCGATAGTCGATTTGAAGTGGCCAGTATATCCACCCATCAATACCATCTCGCCTTTACGTAAAGCGAAGTCCCCATCAAGTTTTTGCCATGGTGTCTTAATGCCTTGGTCGGCAAAGTTGCGTCTCTCCTCAACGCGAGTAATTAGATCAGTTGTCGCCACCATCTCTGCTGATTCAACGATGGCCAGCTCTTCGTTTATGTTTATATCCTTGAAATCAATCATCGGAAGAAGTTAGTCCCCTGTTGTTGTTCTGTAGTTAGCTCATCATTCCAGCGCTCGCCGTTAAGAAATGTCGAGGGATGTGGAATGTATTTGGTTAGCTCGTTTGCGAACGGCTTTTTAGTTAGATAGGAAAGAGCCTCTTTCTGATCACTCTCCTTCATTCGAGACCACGATTTCTCTGCGGCCTTCTTAGCAGTCTTACGTGGGTAGATAGTCCAAAACTGATCGAAAGGAACGCCTTTATTTATTCTATTGTTATTTATATTGTTATTAGTGGTCGTCTCTCGACCTACCCCTAGGTCGTCTGTCGACCTACGTAGGTTGTCTCTCGACCTACCCCCCAATCCAATAGTATCCAGAGCAGTATCCATTGGGACATTGATCATGTATCGGGTATTGGTGGTTGGATTGCCTCTTTCCCTTATCAACCACTCTTCGCTCTCTAGCACATTCAAATATTTCAGCACTGTGCTGTGACTTAACCCTGTCTCGCCTTTTATCCTGGACTGTGACGGCCAAGCTACGTCTTGATTCTGGTTCATGTAGGTAGACAAGTAATGTGCCAAGTACTTTGCTTGCGAAGGTAGCTGAGATTTCTGCACTAGCTTTATCCAGTTAAAGCACGTCATGTCGATCATTGCTGAACCCTTATATTCCAGAGATCGATCAACGTATCTAGCAACTTATGCGCCAAGTACCACGTTTCTTCCTCTTCCTTGCCAGCAGCCTTTTGCAGATATACCTTGATCGCCGTCTTTTCATCGATGTGTAACCGATGGTTGGCCAATTCTTTGGCTGTCTCTTCGACCCAATTTGTCATTTTTATCCCTCTGTGCTTATAATCGTTGTGCACAAACCCTCTGTGCATTTATGTTTCATACGTAGTTCGACATTCTGCCCCCTTCCCCTGGGGGGCTTTTTTACTCCTCACACTCCTTAATTAAGTCGTAAATCGACATGTTGCAGAGTTCGGCGATCTTGCACATCTTCCCGAAATGCATGTCCGCCTGACTTCTGTACCGATGCACCTGCATTCGACTAACGCCCATGACTTCAGAGACATGTTCATTAGTGACGCCCGCAAGACTTTGAGCCTTACAGACGCCTTTGCCCGTGTGGAAACCTTTGATCTTAGAACGGCGGTGCTGCACGAGACATATCTCCTTGACCTTGTTGGCGCGCGGCTCGCTTGGGTTGTTCTGGCTTACCATAAGAGTCACCAGAGTTCGCACCCTTTGAATCCAGCATTTGCATCTCTCGCGCAACAATTTGAGTGCTGAAACGATCTTGACCGTTATCATCTCGCCACTGGCTAGTGCGAATCGACCCTTCTACATAAATTTTCGAGCCTTTTTTTAGGTACTGTCCCATGATCTCGCCTAACCGACCATATGCTACGACGTTGTGCCATTCAGTCTTCGACTGCTCTTGGCCTTGAGCATCCTTCCAGCTGCTACTTGTAGCGAGAGAACACGTCGTAAACGCGCCCGATTTACCCTGTCTTATCTCAGGGTCGTTTCCTAAATTGCCGACCAAGATGGCCTTGTTGATTCCTTTACTCATCGATTGTCTCCAATAGTTTTCTTACATTCACCTGCTGACTTTCTGTCAATCGATCCCAGACAACACCTTTTTCATAAGCCGTGAAATCATTGACCAAGTCATACACCTTGTTTGCGTCTTCCTCCTCTACACCTTCACGTATAAAATTGACGTACTCATCAAACTGCGATTCTGCATCTGCCAAAGTTGTGCGCCATTGCTGTTTAAATTTAGTCTTCTCTCCTGCGGGAGCGCCGTTGAATGCCTCATCTCTCGCCTCGTCATCGAGATTCTTAACAAACTCGTGAAACTTGATAGGAAGGTCCATAACGTCGATTGCGGCCTTGTAAGGGGGTATGTGCTCCTCAGGTGGCAAATCCTCACCACGGTAAACGTAGAGCCCCAGACCGTGCATGCTGATCGCCTTTGCAAAACATCTCTGCATTGAGGTATTAATCTGGAAAACCGTGGGATTCTTGACGGGTGTATTGCGATGGTCGAGGACGGGTAAGTGAGCCTTCAATGACTTACCTCCCACCGTCACGGTGCAGAAGACCATAATTTCGCCGTTAGGACGCTCTACCCAGTCGTGATGCTCATAGGTTGCATCGGGATACTTTTCACACAAGATGTGCCATGCCGAAGCCCAACTGATGTAGGACAGATTTCCCTTCTTCTCGATGAACTCAGAGCAATCGATCTGAGCTAGTTCTGTATATTTATGCATAAGCTTCCTCCCTCAGCGCCAATTCCCAGCGCGTGTTTTCTTCTATAAGACAGTCGACAAGTATTTCTTGGCTAGCGCGCCACATCGCTTCCCTTGTCTTAACGTACAGTGGCTCATTGCGCTCTGGATTGAATACCTCGCTCACGTACTCAGCTACAAAGTTGTCAGCCCATATAGCCTCAGAGATAAGCTCAGTGAAGGCGTGATCCTCGATCAACCAAAGAACGAGGTCTCCTCGGGTGCGAGTGCATGTGATGTCGTTTACGTCATCGATCCAGTTGGGATAATGCGTGTTGATATGCTCAATGCCTGGTTCCATAACCCGCCCCCTGCTCTGAACACCACTCCATTAATTCGTCGTATAAATCTTCCTTAACGCGCTCCCATGTTTCAGTTGCGTACATTTCGTAAAGGCGCCCAGAGTGATCATCGCGAAACGCTTCCCATATCCACGCTAAAGCCTCATCACCCTCAAATTGTGGGGGAACGAAATCTCTCTCGAAGGTTGGACGGCGATTGCAAAGCCAAAGAATAAGGTCACCTTTGACCTCACGACTCTTAATGACATCGAGACCGTTTTGTTGCCAGTCTGGATATACGTGAAATAAGGCTCGGATAATATCCTTGCCTGTTACTACTGATAAGTTCATAACCCCTCCTTGTTATCATTGGGTGATAACAGAATAGGTTACATTTAGAGGTGGGTCAAGAGGTGGAGGGATACCTTCCTGTACGAATCATTTCGCAGACCTCATCGGCTCTATTGCCGACCTGCTGTGCCCAGCGTGAGTCCATGAATTCATCGGCAGCGGCCTGGTAATCAGCGCGCTCCATAGCTGACAAGGCATTTTTGAAACCCATAAGGCGGGTCATGCCTAGATTGAACAATAGATTCACCATTGCATCTTGGCGCACAGAGTCGAGATCAGTAAACCAAGAAAACGCTAAGAGCTCACGTTGACAGCGGCCTACATCGTTTTGCAATAGATACAGTATCTCGTCTTCGGACAAACCGAGAGAACCCTCTTCAATGCATCGGCCGACACCAATTGTGGCAAGACCAGACGTACACCGATAGAAGTGAGTTCGAGAACCCTCATGTCTTTTTAACTGCTCTAATATTTTGCTCATTTGCCCCCCGACTTACTAGCACCAAAGTAGAAGCTCACCACAGAAGACACGATGCCCCCGAGATAACCCAGCACGAGGTTAACGACATTGAGGTCGTTGTCATCAGCAGGCTGGAGAGTAACGAGAAACACATACCCACCAAACAGCAATATGGACAGAATAGCGATAGATCTTGCCGTCCAATCCTCTGAGAATGACTCTCTAGCATGTTGTGTATCCTTTGTTTCTAAGGAAAATACATCAACTTCAAGCTCTTTCATCCTGACTTCAAAGTCAAGCTCAGCCTTCTTGATCTCAGCCAGTTGCTCTGGCGTGGCCGTCTGTAGCGCCTTCTCGATCTTCTGTGGCGTAGGCTCACAACCGAGCACTTGAGCTATCATTCCTGCCGCAGCACCGCCTACAGGGCCTCCTAGAGCCGCTCCAAGGGTAGGAGCTAAATCACCCACCAATCCTTTAATCGCATCAAACTTCATCCTAAATACTCCGCCGCTCCTAAAGCCGCAATGATAAATGGATACATGGCCATGATCATTCGCTCTAACTTGTTAAATCGTTCACCGCCCTGATCGAGACGCTTCTCAATCATTTCGCGCATCAACTTACATTCTGCCTCATGTATCTCAATGCGCTTGAGCGCCTCTTCTGCTGTATTCATTACTGATCCGCCAGTGGGTTGTCTAATGCCTTCTGGACTAGCGCCTCTAACCGCTCTTCCAGTTCCTTTATGTCTTGATCTTGAGAGGCTCGTAACTGCTCACGTCGCGTCTCAAACCGATCATCTGCCGCGTCTATCATCTCACGCGCATCTTTCTGCACAGTATCCATGGCATCGCGTATCTCACGAGTGCTACTGCGGACTAAATCTTCTGTGCGATCTGCCTGCTGTTCGATCCTGATTATATCATCGCGCAAGCCATTCTTGATGTCTCGTGAGTATTCAACTGCCTCAGTCACCTTAGTATCCATGACTTCCATCTGCTGCTGGTATGCACCAAGGTCTAACGTAGCTATCTCCTCGACCTTCTGATACATCAAGAACCCGCCATACAAGGTGCCGCACAAGCTACTGATAACACCTGCCGCCGCAATACGCGCACCCCATGACATCTTGGACACATGCCCAGTTACCATCTTGACCTGATCTTCGATGTCTTCGCTCAATTCTCGAACTCCTCATCGCTAGACGCCATCCTGCGAAGGTTCTCCACTTCGCGTCGTAGCTTCAATACCTCAAGCTGTTTCTTTTCTAGCTCTAACTTGTAAAGCGTATTGCAGTTAATGCGCTCCTGCGGGCCATCTAGCGGTATAACGATACGCGCATACACACCGATGTCCTTACGTTGAGGCGTTATCGGATCTCTGGCGCTAAACGGGTCTTCGGCATCGTTAATAATGCCTGTGACGCCAAACTCTAGGTTAGTTCCTCCGCCTATAGCGTTCGAGCAATCGAGATCGCCTGCACGGAACTTATCCGACTGATAGCTGGTTGGCCCGCTGGGAAGCTGTAAGTTAAGGGAGTTGTTCTGTCCGTAAGCACTCATACATAGGAACGGCAGTAGTAATGCGATCCTTTTCATAGCAGTGGTGGCCTAAATTTAGAGCATATCCGCGAGGCAACGACCGTGCCTTCTGAATCGTCGCGACGTAGCTTAGACTGCGAACAAATGTAGTGTGCGCGTTTTGCATCAGCTTCTCTGATGTATACGTCAAAACGAACATGCGACAGGTACTCGATCTTCAATATGCGATAGCCAGTGACAAATGGCACTGGATTCCACTTGGCATCAAAAACGCCTACCTCATACCAATCGACATCCCGACGCTTGTTAAACATACGCATCTGCACCTGCATCACATCGTCTACATAAGACGGCTGTAAGCGCGGATAGGTTGGCAACATCTCATGCGCCTGAGCTGATGAGGCACAGGCAAGGATTAAAGCTAAAGTGCGATAGAACATTTTAGTTAGCGATGCACTCTGCCAACACGATTGCACGATACTGCCCGCCTGGCAGCGATCGACCGTACCCGTACTCCGCCTTGCTCGTTACCTTAAACCACGTAGATCCCGCAGTGTGTAAGTCAAACTCAGTTGTAAACTCGTACTGAATCTTGTCGGTTTCATAGTCAGCCATTGCTGTATCTGAGACCTCGTTAACCTCGACATCGGCAGTCCAAATCACTACATCGTCTAGTGCTGGTGACGTGCTAAAGCTGTTAGGCGCTATGACACGAGCCGTGTACGCTTCGCCAAGTGCAACATCGTAGCGAATGATCGGCATGACACCACCGTCAGCAGGTAACGTGCTTAGAGTGCCTGCAACTGGGTTTCCGTAGACGCCATTAATATCCGTGTTAATAACGCACTTGGATTCAATGTTTCCTGTGATGACGGCTTCTTCAGCCTGAACTGATAGCGCCGTACACGCTAATGCAATTGTTGCTAACTTTTTCATACCTCATCCTTACTTGTATTGTGATTGAACCATTTTCTCATGTAACAGTTGCTGTGCTAAACCGTTCCGCAAGCCCCTTGGGTTGTCGGGTATATCCTTTGTCGGAAGCGTGACAGCGTCCACGTAAACGCCGCCGTTTATCTTAGCTGCATAATAAGGATCAAATCGTTGTTCGTTAGCCATCGCCGCCACCATGAAATCCTGCGCCGCACCGCTCGAAATATTTAATGCGTTCTCTGATGCCGCCAGACCGCGCTCTAATCGGTCATCAGCCTCACGCTTTGCCTCTCGTCTGTTCTTGCCGTCACGGTCAAACAGCTCAGGGTCTGTCTCTTCTGTTGCCTCTAACACGGCTTGATCATTGAGTGCGTCGTAGACATCCACTGTCTCGGGCTCAGGAATCGGAGGCAGGTAACCAGGGCATGATGGATCGCTCTGTGGGTCAAAGCATGGGTCATACTTATACGTGTAAGCGACAGTCGGGTTTGACACAGAGCCATCACCCTCAACTTCTATAGAGCCGTCGCCCCAAAGCTGTATCGGCAAATTAGATACAGGGATTATTTTATTTATGGTATTGCCTGGCAGTCCAGACCAGTCGTCTGTTTCGCGGAAGACATAGCCATCGCCCTGTGCATTCTGGTTTTGCACATGAACAAGCATGTCTGCATCGGGGTCTTTAATGGTCGTGTACTGGTAAATAACATTGCCGACCTGTAATCCTGCCTGCTGTGGCAGAACATTGCTCATAACCCAATTCAGGCCGTTAGCGGCCGCATTGGATGTAGTGCCATAGATAGTCTCAGAGTAAGAGTAAGAGACCGAACAGGCCAGCGACAGCGCCAGCACCCTTGTTGCGTTTCTCATTTAATGCCCCATCTTCTTCTAAGTTACTCACCATCTTTACCTCACCAGTAAGTTGATCAGCTTCCCATGCTTCTTTTGCCGCATCCCCAATAAGTCCATTGTAAGGACAGGGCGTACCTGCGTTCATCATGGCATCGAAAACCTGCTCAGACCCAGCGCACATCACGCTGACTGCGGCGACCTTCATTCCCATATCGTACAAGGTCTTGGCCCGCTTCAAGGTGACACAGTTTTCCTCGGTTATGGTCGTACCCATTGAGATGCCAAGGATTTGAGTTTGCACAGCGCCAGCGACACCCACGGTACATAAGTCAGAGTTGCCGCCAGAAATAATTTGTGGGGATATGGCCGACGGGGGAGGTGACTCGACCTTAGTCTTCATCGACCCATTTGTAGTGACAGTGCTGGTAGTAGTAGATTCAGTGACTATTGGATCTTGAGCATTAGCGTTTAGTGCTGCGATCATCAAGAGCAAGGACATCGTACTCAGCGTCTGTAATAACCTCATTGAAGTCTCCTATATACATTCGTAGTAGCGCGTCCCGCTCCTGCACAAGCTCCTCAATCTGTTGATTCAAAAGAGAGATCTTGTAATACCACACAGAAGCAGAATCAGGTTTCGGCTTCTTCTTCATTCATTGCCTTCATAAGCATATCGACAAACGCCTGACGCGCCACCGTCAACTGGTCTACGCTAAAACGTGCGTCGGCCAGCTTTGCGTCTAGGTTTGAGATATGTGCGACCATCACGCGCTGTTCATCACTTAGATCAGCAACGTCATGCTCTACATCATTCAATACGATTTTTGGGCTTTCTTCAGTCATTCCACGGTACTCCGTCAAAGGTTGTTGGTGTCTTCTGACTAGATATATTATCAGTTAGCGCAGTTTCAACCGCATCACCATCAACTTCTGCTTTTACCCACTCAATGACAGTCGCTTCAGTGAGATCGTCATAGGCAACGAAATCATCTGCGTCAGCATCGGGTGTAAATGAACAAGTCCCGTAAGATGACGCTGTGAATGTGTCGTCACCTACTGTTTCGGAATCGTCACAACGCCAGTGAGCCACGATGACCCCGCCATCAGCCTGACGCTCTAAGTTTGCTATTGACCATGTAGCCATCAGTTTTCTCCTTAGTTAAATAGCAGCGATGATAAAGGCAAGTAGCTCAGAGTAACGCACACCCATTCGCGTGCGCTCTTCACCAGTCTCTTCATCAGTCCATGTTGTTGAAATAAACATTGCATAGCGTCTAGCGTCCAAACCTTCTGCTTCGAATGCGTCTTGTAAGTCTTGTGCAATGATACCAAAGTGTATACGAGCTTCATCGCCCTTGTCTGCTACTGAATCAATCCAACGGAACTTGCGAAGCAATCCTTTAGCCGCCACTGCAACACGTTTCTCTGCATCCGATAGCTCTTCAATGTCTTGTTTTTCGTTGCGGTCAGACGTTTGGATTGTACCGTTAGTAGCATAAACGTCATCCCATCTGAACGAAGCGGCTCCAAGGTCGTTTGCGTTGTCAGTTGTTGCAAAAAACTGTGCGCTATCCATTTCATATTCATTTGAACCTGAAATATAAAATTTAACTTGTCCGCCTGCTCCATTAATGTACATATCACCGCCAGTAGCACCAATACTACCGACTGTGTTTCCGTTGTATCGGAACTCCATGAGAGTGCCATCGCCGTCGATGCGGTTAACGATTATCGCAGTAGCATTAGACCGCACAATAGACATAAAGCCCGATGAGCCTAAGAAGCGTATGCCCTGCGTCGTGTTATTGGCAGAGGTCTTCCCCCATAACTGGTTTCCCGATGCGTCGATGCGTGTGCGTTCCAAGCCGCTAGAACCTGTTTCAAAAGACATGTTTCCAGAGCTATCACATCTTATGCCGCCTCTGTATGTGCTATTAGGTGCGAATCTCCAATTTATATACTGACCATCATATAAACCAACGTCACCGCTAGAGCTGATGCGCATGCGTTCCGTGTTGCCAGAGGTTGAAAAAAACCTCAAAGCTCCACTGCTGACTCCGTTGTCATAATCAATTCGACCACTTGTTTGCTTCATGCGAATGTCGTTACCAACATTGATAAAGCCTGACAGGTGAAGGTCTTTGAAGCGTTTTGTTGAGTTGCCTAAGTCTATTGCGGCATCTCTAGATGCGTTAGTAGTTGTATTAAATGGCCTAATTTCATTGCTAACTGGCTCAAAAAATAAACCTGTGTCACCTGTTCCGATACTAATACCGCCTGAGATAGTACCAATACTACCGACTG
>Ga0181400_1001246_pt1 | contig 10599 bp, 16 predicted proteins | sample 23SPOviralmetaG_FD_130129 | JGI IMG/M metagenome (GOLD analysis project Ga0181400, IMG submission 130129) | Marine viral communities from the oligotrophic San Pedro Time Series (SPOT) site, San Pedro Channel, CA, USA - 23 SPOT_SRF_2011-06-22 | ecosystem: Environmental > Aquatic > Marine > Strait... | reverse complement strand
TCTTCACAAGCAGCAAGTATTGACAAACGGTTTTGTGTGTGTACTTCTTCAAAACCTTTGTCTAAAAAAAAGGACCTTAATAGGCCCGATGTGTGTGTAAATTTTTGTGGATTGATTAGTTGCGTCATTCTTTTTTTCCTCTAGATATTCAACCTAAAAAAAATATAGTCAAAAAAATATTGACTTATTTTCCGTTCGTTTATTTAGTCTTGACACAGTGTAATCTTTATGTTATAAATATACTGCAATGTTGAAACAAACTCAACGCTAGACTGGACCAGGGGGCGGTACCCTGCGCCTCCACCATAAACACATTTTACGGAGTGTGCTTATGATGGGGGCGAAATAGGATCGACAGGTAGTTAATAGGTAAGTGGAGTTGTCCGGCGCGAGCTCGGTTAACGCAAGAACAATGATAATTGCAAATGACAATAATCAGCCAGAAATGGCACTAGCAGCCTAGTTTAAAGGTATGCGTGAGCGGGTACTGCTTAGAAACAGAAGTGCCACTTTATTCGAAGAGGAACGAACAATGGGTAAGAAAAAATCGAGAGCAACACAAACAAGCGGTGGCAAACACTGCCAAAAACGTAGTGCAGAGTCTAAAGCACAGCGCATAGAATATAAAAATACATTTAGCGAAGGTAGTAACAAACGTGCATCTTGGGCAAGAGGCAGAAACGTAGTACTAACTATCCCTAATCCTAATACAAACGAAACAAACAAACCATTTATCCGTGTAAATGCAAATGAAGTTTGGGGTGATTGGCGTGGAAAGAAAGCACCAAAATAATGGCAGCAAAGAAAAATAAAGATTCAAAAGCCTGGATGGTTCCAGAAGGCGAAAGTAGCAAAAATGCAAGTTATCATTTTGTTGCTCGTAAAAGCATTAGTATGATTCGTGATGGCAAGAAGTTGAAATTGCGTAAGTATCATCCTAAACTACAAAAGCATGTCTGGTTTGTAGAAACAAAAATGCCCAGCCACAGCGGCAAATAAGTACAAGGAAAAATTATGATAGAAGGTTTCAAAATACCACAAGTAACATTCAAAACTCGTGTCCGTGATGATAGCATTGATGGACCTAATCCTTTCCGTTGGGAAGATAAAACAACAACAGATTATTTTTCAGGTAAGCGTGTCGTACTGTTTAGTTTACCTGGGGCATTCACGCCAACATGTAGCACATATCAACTTCCTGGCTTTGAAGAAAATTACAATAAAATAAAAGAACTTGGAATTGACGAAGTGTACTGCATGAGTGTTAATGATGCATTTGTTATGAACGCATGGGCAAAGCAACAGTGCATTGAACGTGTAAAAGTTATTCCAGACGGGTCAGGTAACTTTACCAGATTTATGGGTATGCTAATAGGCAAGAATCACCTAGGATTTGGTAATCGTAGTTGGCGCTATATGGCAATTATCAATGATGGCATAGTTGAAAAATGGTGGCAAGAACCTGGCATCAACAACGATGGCACAGACGAAGATCCATATATTGAATCAACTCCTGAAAAATGCGTATCATACTTGATAAGTAAGTAGAGGGCCAGGACCAATAAGCTGCGCATGATTCCGGATATGATGGCGTAAGCGTACCTAAGTAACTTAACAAATAAATACCCAATAAACTTATAGCACCTTCGGGTGCTTTTTTTTGGTAAATATATGCATATAACTCTTGGAGGAGAGCAAAATGCAACAGAATGAGTATGACGTAAAAGTCATTAAAGTAGTTGATGGCGACACAGTAGACGTGGACATTGATCTAGGGTTTGGTGTAACACTTACAGATGAGCGTGTACGCATCATGGGTATAGACACACCAGAATCGCGTACAAGCGACAAAGTAGAAGACTTGTTTGGAGAAGCAGCCAAAGCACGGTTGAAGGAACTTATGAAAGACGGCGGCAAACTTATTACCACCGAAGATCGTAAGGGCGAAGATATGAAGGGTAAATTCGGACGTATCTTAGGCGACTTCCGTGTAGAAGATGGACGCAAGGTCACTGAAATTCTCATCGAAGAAGGACACGCTGTAGCATACTTTGGTGGAAGTAAAGAAGAAATCCAACTAAAACACGAAGCAAATAGAGCCAAACTACTTCGTGAAGGTATTGTTGCACAAGAAGATTACGATAGAGAAATTTCTAAACAGAACGGTTGACAGGATACAAAACTAGTGTACACTGTAATAGTTAAACAATTATTGGAGATGCGCATGTTTCGGTTCTTTGAGTATGTTGGTATAGCAACTGTTGCTTTTTTTATTAGTTTAGGAGTTGGAGCCTATTATCAAAATAGTTCCTACAAAGACTTTAGTATAATTCAAAAGGCAATTGCCGCTGAGGATGAGTTGGGTATACCTATAGATCCTCCTGCAGCTAAAGTACATCCTGATGACATTGAATGTATGGCACGGAATATCTATCACGAAGCAGGCAATCAAAGTAAAGCAGGAATGATTGCAGTTGCTCGTGTTGTTATGAATCGTGTGCAAGATCGTCGTTTCCCTAACAATGTTTGCGATGTTATATACGATGCTCCTCTGCGTGAAAGTTGGAAAACAAAACAAGATCCTGAATTAGCAGACGAAGAGCGTATCTATTATCCTCAGCGTGACAGATGCCAGTTCTCTTGGTATTGTGATGGTAAAGCAGATGATATTCCAAGCAAGCAAAACAATATCGCTTGGAGACAGGCACAGGATATTGCTTTCTTGGTTTTGAACTTTAATAAGTATAATGGAATAGTAGATGGTGCAACACACTATCATGCAGACTATGTTGATCCAAGTTGGAATAAAACAATCACACTGATCACACATATTGATGATCATATTTTTTATCGTTGGGACTGATGTTTAATCGAGAAAACATTGCACAAGCAAAAGCAGACTTTGAAGAAAAACGCTATTGTCATATAGACAATGTGTTAGAACCGCAGTACATCCAAGCATTGTATAAAGCAGTACCGAAAATGCCATATGGTGTCTGGGGATGTGTAAACAATAGTCACAACAAATATCCTGCAGGATTTCAAAACAGCGACAAGTTTCAAGGAGTGCTAGACGGTCATATTAATGAAGGTAGAGGCGAATTTAGTTACTTTCATTATGCTTATTGGTTACTTGAAGATTATCACAAAATACATGATAATCCTAGAGTAACAGAGTTTAATCGTGTTGTTACTGAAGATTATAGTATATTAAAGCCTGATTATACATTTCATGACTTAGTAAGTGAAGTAACAGGCTTTACTAACATGCACACAAATCAACCAACATACAGTTATTATGATCATACTGCCTGGCTTAACGCACACCATGATCCAAGGCGCTGGTGTGCTTATATATTTTATTTTAACAAAACATGGCTTACACAATGGGGTGGGCAACTGTGTATATTAGACAAAGATGAAATCACTATCAAAGATAGTATCGAACCTTTTGGAAATAGACTTACTATAATGGATGTTAGCGAACTATCAGGCGAACGAATAAACAAACACTTTATTAGTCCTGTAAGTATAACAGCAGATCATCCACGTTATAGTTTAGCAGGTTGGTTTTATCAAACAGATACAGATGGTCCGAGCCCAACAAAAGGTTGACAAACACTATAAAGAGTGTATATTATTAATAGTTAATAAGTTTCTAGGAGAAAACAGATGAAACGTGAATTACTTTGTGGCGCAGCCATAACCTTTATAACAATGAGTCTTACAGCATTTAATGCATTTGCAGAATCATATACAGTACAAGGAACTGTCACTGGTGTCGAGCCTGTGTACAGAACTAAAACTGTAACAACTCCGGTACAGAAGTGTTGGATGGAAGAAGTTCCTGTATATGGACAAGGACCTGACGGTGATCGAACAGGTGATATGCTTACAGGTGCAATTATTGGCGGTATCCTAGGAAACAATTTAAAAGGTGAAGATGGCGGCGGCGCTGCTGGAGCAGTACTAGGCGGAATACTTGGTCATCAACATGGCAAGAATAAATCAGGACAAACTATTACTGGTTATCGTCAAGTAAACAAATGTGCAACATCATATGACGAACACACAGAAGAATATCTTGCTGGTTATAAGATCCGTTATCAAGCACTAGGACTAAGAGGTGTTGTAACTAGAACACAAAGTACAAGTGTTGGAAGTAATATCTCAGTCAATGTGAATATTAGTGCTTATTAATATACTGATAAATCTTTTTTAGCAAGCGTTTGATTACAGGATGCTTGCTATCAAAATTCCACATACCCATGTAAGCAAACAAATCAGGACTTAGAAAATTGCCCATTTCATCTTTGAATTGGGCTGTTTTGTTTGCCATACGCAGTAATGCTATTGCACTGGCTTTATCTGTCTGTCTAACAAGTTCATCTGCAATATTCATAGCATACGCTTCTATCTCATCTGGGCGACTCATATACTCGTAATTCATATTACGATTGTCCTTGCCTTGTGTATGGTCTTCAAAGTCTCTTGCTCTTGCTTGTTTCTGATGAATCATTTCGTGTTTCATCATATCCAGTATACGGTTAATAAGTGGATTGGGATCGTTAACTGTCATACGATCTTCTTTGTCGCTGAACACAAGATTAATTTCAAACGGTATTTCGCCATCTTCATCATCATCTTGTTCATAAGCAGCACTAGCGTTCATATCGCCTTTGTCAACATTGGGACTAAGTTCCATTTCAACACGGGTTATATCACCAATGTTGTTTTCAAGTTCCGTGGTAATTTCTTTGGGCGTATGATTGCCTTGAGTAAGCCAGTCTTTAAAACTTGTTAAACGCTGTTTAAGACTTTGCATATCTGATGGTTGTGTGATTTCGTTTAATAGCATCAAGTATTTATTATTATAAATACAGTATGAACGCTTTATCATTAATACGAGAACTTATTGCAGAACTGGATGCTATTCAAAATACAGCACCCCAGGATGAAAATCATTTCAAGCAGATAGAAGATATTGCTGTGGACGATCGCACCTGCGATGACTACAGTAATACACCTAATGAGCAATACGCGGATCTAGAAGCAGTAACTTCACATGCAGGCGGTGGAGTGAATGGGCCAAAACACGCGGCGGATATCCGCACTGATAGTCCAAGCCTGTATCATTACCTAACACAGTTGGAGCACGAGCATGGCAAACATAGCAATTAAGTACAAAGGTCTAACTGGATTGTTGTATGATCTTACAATCGACAATGGGCAAACAATGGCACAACTTCGTACTGCTATTATTAGTGACGAAGGATTAGACAGTGCATATTATGATCGTGTTAGTATTCACAAAAATGGACTTGTGAAAGACAGCACAGATGACAGCGGAACTACACTGTTGGCTGCAGGCATTGAAGCAGGCGATATTATTACAGTTGCCAGTGACCGCAATCAAGCAACTAAACAAAAGAGTCAAGAGATGACACTGGATATTGCACAGTTGAAAAAGCAAGCAGGCGGTGATACCACAAAGCCTTATTATAGAAGTTTAAACACATATGATGTTACAATTCTGCCAACTCGTTATGTAGGTGATACAGTAACAGACAATACAGGTGATGGTGGTGACCTCACTGCAAGCCGTCCATGGACTTAATAAATGGTAGATCGTTCAGATACCAGTAGAGAAAATTCTACAAGTTACACACACCCACAAGAGACAAACCTTCTCAATGTGCATAAAGCCATGGAGTACGATGTTGCTGGACAGCCAATATTACGCACAACTGGTAGTAATATAATAGCAAATATTAACCTATCCGCAGGCTTTGGACAAGTACACAAGTTTGGTGCTGTTCCTGCTATGAGCCAAAACACTAATGGAACCATATGGGACGAGGACGATACCATCTATCCTTGGAGCACAATTGGTGCAGGTAGCACACTTGGTGTTAAAGTTGTAGAGCCAAACAATGAAAACAACACTAGCAACGACCTTAGTGGTGACACTGTAGAAATACAAGGACTTGATGTAAACTTTAATGTAATTACAGAAACAGTGACCATATCAGGTGCAACAGCAACCACAAGCAACACATTCTATAGAGTGTATAGAGCAATTTATGCCAACACATCAGATGTTGCCAACTCAAAACGTATTCTTATACAAGTTGGCACAACCACTGTAGCAAAGATACTTGAGAACATAGGTCAAACACTGATGAGCATCTACACTGTTCCTGCAGGCAAGACAGGTTATCTAATGCGTCTTGATGTTACAGCACAAGGCACAGCCACAGGCAGTTTTAAATTATATGTAAGAGAAGGCGGCACTGGTAACTTTGGTGTAAAGCATATTGCAGAAATAAATGGTACTGGCGGACCTTATCAATTGGAATATCCTATTCCGCAAGCATTTCCGGAGAAGTCAGACATTGATGCAAGAATGCACACGTTTGCAAACAATGGCAGATACACCTGCACATTTGACATTTTATTAGTAGACAATCCAGCATAAAAGGTAGTATAATTAGAATATGTTTTTAGGATTACTTACACTACTTGTTGCGATAAGCATTAGTGCTATTGCCGCATACTACAGTATACTTGGTTTAACTGCAATTTTTGCCGCAGCATTTTTGCCTATTGTACTAATGGGAAGTGTGCTTGAAGTTGGAAAGATACTTGCTACTGTATGGTTACATATACACTGGAAGCGAGCACCAGTTATCATCAAATCATACTTGACGATTGCTGTATTAGTGCTTATGTTTATTACAAGCATGGGTGTATTTGGCTTTTTAAGTAAAAGTCATATTGAACAAAGCAGTGTAGGTTCAGAACAAATTGCACAAGCACAAGTCATTGAAGACAAAATTTCAAGAGCACAAGCAAAGCAACAACGCTGGACAGACGAGATTGCAAGACTAAACGCAGGCGAAACTAGCGGCAGAGTTGACAATCTTATTGAGCGTGAACGTGAGCGTATTAGAGATGCCCGCAATAGTTTGGCGCCACAGATAAAAGCAGAGAATGACAAGATTCCTGGACTGCGTGAACAAGCAGAAAAAGAAGTTGCGCAACAAAACAAACGTCTAAATGATGCACAAAAACGTAGTAGCGATGCAATAGCAGTTGCACAAGGTGAATTAGATAGACTTGATTCAGATGTGGAAGCATACACTAAACTGGGTGTAGACCGAGGCGGCGCATTTAGTAAAGACATTGATAATGTTGCCAAAGGCAATGAACTACGCAAACAACAGCGACGTGAACGTAGTAAACTGCAAGACGATATTGATAAAGCAAAAAGTGGTGAGATCAGTGTTGCTAGTGCAGTACAGCGTGAAATAACAAAAATTAACAATCGACTCGCAAAACAAATTGCAGAAGTAGAGGCTCGTATTGCAGATATACGAAAAAGTATTAATCCTACTATTGCTAGTGCTAATGACAATATTGCCAAGTATAGCCAACAAGCAGGTGAAAGTAATGATGGTGTTGATGATCGTATTGTTGAATTAGAACAGTTAATTGATGATATACAGCCAACTATAGACAGTTTGCGTGAAGATAAGTTTGTATTTGAAAAGAAGTATAGACAGTTTGAAGCAGAAGTTGGCCCTGTAAAATACATAGCAGAGCTAGTATATGGTGAAGCAGACCGCACACAACTTGAAGAAGCAGTGCGTTGGGTTATCATTATTATTGTTGCAGTTTTTGATCCACTGGCAGTATGTTTAGTGCTTGCAGGTGTAATGAGTATAAGTTGGTGGCGTGAAGAACGTGGACTTAATAAACCTAAACAAAAGATAGTAAGAGTTACTGATCCAAGAATAGAGGAACTAGAAATGGAACTTAAAAAACATAATGATGTACTTGCTGAGATTGAAAAACTATTAGATGGTAATCTCGCAAACGTAGATCCTGCAAGACATGCAGAACTAGTCGCAGAACGTGATAAATTATTAGCAGAACGTGACGAACTAGCAGTGGCTATTGCAAATATGAAAAGCGAAAACGATGATCTAGTAGACAAAGTTGTTGCTACTGAGGCAGAACGTGACGAATATAAAAGCAAACTAGACGATATTAGTTCGGGTTTAGGTGATCAAGAAACTCGTATTACACAGTTACTTAATAATATAAGTGAGCTAGAATCAGAGATTCAACGTAGAGATGCAGTTGTTCTTAAGATGGCTGAAAAGTATCAACTAGTTGAAAAAGATGACTTCGCTGAAGGACTTGAAGCACAGGTAGAAGATACTACACTACAGTTTATGCAGCCGGATGAGCCAAAAAAGGACTAAAGATCCCTGCCCAGACACTAGCCGTTGTAGCGGATCTGGATCTTGAAAAAGCGGCACAAGCAGACTTTGGAGTAGAGTTTCCAAACAAACCTGAAAAAGGTGACCTGTTTGTACGAGTTGATACACTACCAAATAAATTGTATCGTTGGACAGGCACCAATTGGATGCAGTTAGATAAACAAATTACAGATACATATCTTAATGAAGAATATATAGAGCATTTAACAGATCAAGTACAAAAAGGTTATACAGATACAGATGACCTCACAGTGCAAGAACAAGAGGAAGTCGAAAATGCAATCCACCGCCGTCGTAGTAACGGATCCTGATTTTTACTTTGCTGATCAATCTGCTATACTACTCATAGGTTGTGATGAATACATAGACACTATTATGGATAACATCCGCAGAATGGATGCGCCTGTTACTGTTTATGCAACAAGTGAAAAAACTACTCTAGAATGGATCACTTCTGCATACTATCAGTGTGAACTAGTGATAATTAACTGTGCATATAATAGTTTTTATACAGGTTTTTTTATTGACAAACCCAACGTATACTACTATAATAATAAAGAATCATATAACAGATTCAATTTAAATGAGGCAGCAGATCCAGTAGATGTGCTGATAACATGGATTAACAAATGGCATATAGAGCACCAAGAGAAAAACAAGGACTTAAAGTCGAAGTCCGCAATAACGATATAAATCGCGCATGGCGTAAACTCAAACGACTAATGCAGGACGAAGGCATCTTGCAAGAGTATAGAGATCGCAAGCATTTTACAAAGCCCAGCGAAAAACGTGCTAGAGCAAAAGCAGCCGGCAGAGCTCGCTGGTTAAAGAAAAAGCGTGAATTAGACGATAGATAAGATAAATATTTTTAACATCATGGAATTACATGGTGGACACAGGGCCAATGCTAATAGTCAAAAAATTTATTAACGGGCCAACTTTAGTGTTGTGACTTAATACACACGCAGTAGTCAACGGTTAACTACTAATACTACCGAGATGCCTTAATTGGGTCTCATAACATATCTTGCTTTATAAGGAGAAACGAAAAATGACAAGATTAACCTCACTCGACATCAATAAACTCACACCATATGCTGTAGGCTTTGACACAGTGTTTAACAATATGCAACGCTATATTGAAAACAATCAAAACAGTACAGGATATCCTCCATACAACATTGTCAAAGACGGCAACAACTTTCAAATTGAAATTGCTCTTGCGGGTGTAAAACTTGCTGACTTAGACATTGAAACAGCGGACGGTATTATGACAATTTCGCATGATCCAGATGTAGAACAAGATGCAAGTCGTTTTGTACATCGTGGTATTGCACAACGCAAGTTTAAGCGTAGTTTTACACTTGCTGAAGATGTAGTAGTCAATGGTGCTAAACTTGAGAATGGGATGCTTTATATTGATTTAGAGCGTATTATTCCAGAAGAAAAGCAACCTCGTAAAATTGCTATTGAACAAGTTGCAGAGTAAATACATTTACAGTGAGGGGTGGAAACACTCCTCACACAACTCGGAGTTACCATGAACGATATTGAAGTTAAACAGAACGTAAGACCGGTTTTGAATATTGAACCTCCCAAAGACTTTAAAGTGATTTACTTAAATGATGATGTCACAACATATGAATTTGTTATTGAAAGTCTAACAAATATTTTTGATTATGAAGAAACAGAAGCAGATGATAAAGCTCTGGAAATTAATGATCAAGGCGCAAGTGTAGTTGCAGTATTGCCTTTTGAAGTTGCAGAGCAAAAAGGCGTAGAAGTATTACTAAGCGCAAGAAATCAAGGCTTTCCGTTGGAAGTAAAACTCGAGTCAAACTAATTGACACACGCCATAGCATACGTTATAATATAGAGTATACTAATTAAGAGGCAATTATGAATATCGAAAACGATGTAAAACTGGACTACAGTAGCGTACTGTTGCGTCCAAAGCGTAGCACACTAGGCTCACGCAAAGAAGTACAACTTACCCGCAGACATAAATTTAGAAATTATAATCCAAGCCATCCACTTACAGTGAACCGCGATGCGGACTATGAAGGCGTGCCTATTATGGCTGCTAACATGGACGGGGTAGGTACTATGGATATGGCTGACACACTAGGCAAAGCCCGTATGTTTACTTGTCTAGTCAAAACTTATACTATTAAGGAACTTGTAGATTTCTTTGTAGACAATCCAGATCGTGCAGAATACACAGCATACAGCATGGGCATTACAGATGATGATGCCGCAAAGTTTCGTGCAGTATACACTGGCGCACCTATGATTAAATATGTGTGCATTG
>Ga0181400_1001245_pt1 | contig 10604 bp, 6 predicted proteins | sample 23SPOviralmetaG_FD_130129 | JGI IMG/M metagenome (GOLD analysis project Ga0181400, IMG submission 130129) | Marine viral communities from the oligotrophic San Pedro Time Series (SPOT) site, San Pedro Channel, CA, USA - 23 SPOT_SRF_2011-06-22 | ecosystem: Environmental > Aquatic > Marine > Strait... | reverse complement strand
TGGGTTAGAGCAGTAAATGAAAACGGAGTTGTGGGACCGTTTAACTCCTCAACAGGAACTCGGGGTCAGACTGCTCCAGACGTAGACTTTTTACTAGACGCTTTAAATGGTGCTATCACAGAATCTGAGCTTGCCACGGCACTAACCACTAAGCTTGATGGCTTTGATGATGACATAGATGATCTAGTAACAACATTCGGCACAACCGTTGCGGCAGCTACAAGTGCGGCAGCGGCAGCAGCAAGTGAAAGTGCAGCGATAGCAGCAGAAGCGGCAGCTCTTGGAGCAGAATCTGGAGCCATTTCTGCTCGCGCAGCAGCTATCTTGGCACAGTCTGGCGCCGAGACTGCAGAGACAGATGCGGTAGCAGCAAGAGCGGCGGCTATCTTAGCTCAAACAGGTGCTGAATCTGCAGAGACCGATGCGATCGCTGCAAAGGTTGCTGCCTTACTTGCTCAGACCGGCGCTGAGACAGCAGAGGACAACGCTGTAATTGCTAGGACTGCCGCAGAAACTGCTGAGAGTAACGCGGAAACCTCAGAGACCGCCGCCTCCAGTTCGGCGACAGGTGCCGCAGGGTCTGCTGCATCGGCAAACACTTCCGCAACTACAGCGGCTAACTCCGCCACATCTGCTGGCAATAGTGCGTCAGCCGCAGCGACCAGCGAAACCAACGCAGCATCTAGTGCTACAGCCGCAGGGACTGCTTCTACGGCAAGTCAGAGCGCTAGGCTTGCAGCTGAGACAGCTCAGTCAGGTGCAGAAACTGCCGAAACAAATGCTGCGTCTAGTGCTACCACTGCTGCAGGGTCTGCATCGACTGCTTCAACATCGGCTACTACGGCTGCAAATTCAGCAACGGCTGCGGGTCAGAGCGCGACTGCTGCGGCAACTAGCGAAACCAATGCGGCAACTAGTGCAACGGCTGCAGGCACAGCGTCTTCCGCTTCTCAGACAGCCCAGTTAGCGGCTGAGTCGGCGCAGTCGGGTGCAGAAACAGCAGAGACAAACGCTGTGTCTAGCGCGACTAATGCAGCAGGATCTGCATCGACCGCTTCAACATCTGCTACCACTGCAGCCAATTCGGCTACAGCCGCCGGCAGCAGCGCTACAGCAGCGGCAACTAGTGCGACCGATGCTGCCACCTACGCCACTAATGCAGGCACTGCATCTACTGCCTCTCAAACAGCCCGCTTAGCCGCAGAGACGGCGGAAAGCAACGCAGAAACGGCAGAGACCAACGCGGCGACAAGCGAAAGTAATGCATCAGGATCAGCGTCCTCCGCACAAAACTCCGCTACGACTGCAGCAAATTCGGCAACAGCAGCAGGTCAAAGTGCGACTGCTGCAGCCACAAGTGAAACCAACGCGGCTACTTCCGCTACTGCCGCAGGTACGGCTTCTACTGCTTCTCAAACGGCTCAATTAGCGGCAGAAACTGCTCAGTCAGGGGCGGAAACTGCTGAGACGAACGCTGTATCTAGCGCTACGAATGCTGCTGGTTCTGCTTCGACAGCATCGTCATCTGCCACAACGGCGGCTAACTCAGCTAATGCGGCAGGCAGTAGTGCAACAGCTGCTGCAACGAGTGCATCGGACGCAGCTACCTATGCGACTAATGCTGGCACGGCTTCCACTGCCTCACAAACAGCACGACTAGCAGCGGAAACCGCTCAGTCTGGCGCAGAAACCGCCGAAACAAATGCAGCGTCTAGTGCCACGAACGCAGCTGGATCAGCATCAACCGCCTCTTCATCTGCCACAACGGCAGCAAATTCAGCAACAGCGGCAGGTAGCAGCGCTACTGCTGCAGCCACCAGCGCAACGAACGCGGCTACTTCTGCCACTGCAGCAGGTACATCATCTACTGCCAGCCAGAACTCTAGGCTTGCAGCTGTTGCGGCACAGACTGCTGCTGAGACCGCTGAAACAAACGCTGAAACTGCTGAGACAAACGCTGCTACCTCTGCTAGTGCGGCACTTACTAGCGCAAACAATGCAAGCGCAAGTGAGACAGCTGCGGGACAAAGCGCAAGTGCGGCAAGCACAGATAGAATTGACGCACAAACAGCCCGAAGTGGTGCGGAAACGGCAGAAACTAACGCGGCATCGAGTGAGACAAACGCCTCGGGATCAGCTTCGGCTGCTTCTACCAGCGCCACTAATGCTGCTAATTCAGCTTCTGCAGCAGGCACTAGTGCGAGTGCTGCAAACACAAGCGCCCAATCAGCGGCTACGCAAGCATCAGCTGCAGGGACATCAGCCAACGCAGCTTCTGCAAGTCAGACAGCGGCTAGCACGGCTGAAGGTAACGCGTCGGCTTCTGCGAGTGCGGCAGCGACCAGTGCCAGTAATGCGTCAGCAAGCGAGACAGCCGCTGGCACATCAGCGTCTACCGCTAGCACACATGCAAATACTGCAAGCACAAAGGCTGGCGAGGCATCTACCTTTGCTTCAAACGCAGCTAGCTCGGCATCTAATGCGGCTGGCTCAGCTACATCGGCAGCAAGTACAGTCAATGGACTGACTGCCCGTTTAAACGATGTGAACGATACCGGCTCTGGTAGTGCGGTTACGATTGAGCAGGCGTACTCAGCTACGGCTCAAAATACGGGAGACATTACAAGTCTAGAGGGTCAGTACACAGTAAAGATTGATGCGAATGGTGCAGTTGCTGGGTTTGGATTGGCAAGCACAACGACCAGCTTAGGCACGAATGAAAGCGAGTTCTATGTGAACGCTGACCGCTTTGCCATTATGCGTGGTGGTAACGATACGACAGCTGCCGTTAGCCCGTTCGTTGTTCAGGCAACCGCAACTACTTTAAACGGAGAAACTGTTCCTGCGGGTGTTTACATGACAGACGCCTTCATTCGTAACGGCTCTATCGTAAATGCGCAGATTGCGAATGCCGCAATTGACGATGCAAAGATTTCTGACCTGACGGTAAGCAAAATAACTGGCAGCTTTGCTGATTTAGAAACAGTGCTAACGGGAACGCTCGATGCAGACAACATAACGACAAACACGCTAAACGTAGCAGGAGTCGCAATACAAGACTCAATCGGCAGAATAGCCGGCACCGCAGGAAATGACGTTAGCATGGGAAGTTATTCCGAGGTTTCAGAATCTAACTTTGTAAACGCGTCTCCACATCACATCGCAGCCGCTTATCACTCAAACGGTCCAATTCAAGCTGGCTCTGTGATGGGTGGGTCACCATTATTTAGCTTTACCTTTACAACCTTTAACTTTACCAACACGCGAGATTTCGTGATTACGATAATGCTTGATCCCGTTGGCTCGTTTAGTAGCGCGTCGAGCACTGGCTTTGCTTTCGCTGTGCGTGCAACCACTAGCTCCACTGCATATACATCTACATCGGCATCAGATTACATCACAACTCGCGGGACAAGCAGGGGCGGATCTGGGTCTGCTGACGCATATATACTCTCTGACATTGTTACTCTTGCCGCCAATACTCAGTACTACATTTGGGTTTTTGGAATATCAGATGACGTTGGTATTAGCAGTTCGGGAGCACGAGGTATCCGCGACGGACAAATTTCTGTTATGGGGTTAAACCGATGAGTTATGCGTTCCTTTGGGATGAGCTAATTGAAAAACGTAACGTGCGCCTAGCAGCATGTGACTGGACGCAGATGCCGGACAGTGCTCTTTCAGATACAAAGAAGGCTGAATGGGCGCAGTACAGGCAGGCTTTGCGAGATATCCCTCAAAGGTTTCCGGCTGACGTAAACAAAGATGAGGTCAATCCATATGAGACTGAGTCTCTGTTTCCAGCCAAGCCGGAATAGGTATTATTTTAGTATTTTACTTGATTTTAAAGTATCATATTGGTAGAGCGGGACTCCGATCCTCGGAACATCTCACCCCGAACTAGCTACTCGCTTCTCCGCGAATATAGCTTAAAAAAACCAAACAAATTAAAGGCAGTCTTTAGTGGCTATTGTTGTCCGTGATCCTTCTATAGAGGATTTCCCAGAGATTAATGATCTTGGCAAATGGTTCCAAGAGAACAGTAATTACAAGAACTGCGGGTGGTCAGAGGGCAAAGCATTTGGCTTTGTTAAGGGAGGATCAAATCCTTCATCTGATACTTTTATGTTGGTGGCAGAAGAAGACGGCGAAGTGATCGGTTTCTTTTTGGGGAATGTAGTTGAGTACTTCTTCTCTGATGAAAGGATAGCACAAGAATTAGTGCTGGTATTTAAAAAAGATCGCCGCAAAGGAATTACACGCGCTGTTATCAAGATGATTTCAGCATTCTGTTTATGGGCAGAAACAAAAGAAGTTGTAGAAGTGTCTATAGGAATCAGCTCAGGAATAGCTGGCGATGGTTATCAAAAATTATTAGAGCGCCACGGCTTTAAAAAGGTCGGGGTTTTATTTAAGAACGAGGTTTAGCCTATGTGTGGTGGTGGTGGCGGAAGCGATCCGAAAGAACTAGAAAGCAAGAAAGCATTAGCACAACAAGCGGCTAACGCTCTTCGTCGTTATGGAGAGACGTTTGTCCCTCTTGAGAACATGTTCATCGAAGACACCAAAGCTATGTTTGCTGAAGGTGCTGCCGATCAGGCTATGGCTTCCTCACAGAATCAAACCTCAGCTATCTATGAAGAAGGCTTCAACGATATGCGGGGCGCTCAATTCAACATGGGCTTGGACCCCACCTCAGGCAGAGCCAAAGGCGAATCGAACGCTTTAAGAGAGGCGCAGGCTAGAGGCATGGGACTTGCCGGTGCAGATGCGGGTCTTGGATATACAGATGCAGCGTATCAAGGTCTTGGAAATGTGATCGCTATGGGGCAAGGGCTGCAGACTCAGGCAATGACCGGAAACATTGATCGAATGCAGAGCAGCTTAGATAGAGCTGGTGCAGCAGCACAAAGAGATTTCGCACGATCTCAAAGCCTTGCGAGTATTGCAGGAACCGGTACAGGTATTGCCGCTTCTGGTTATGGTTTAGGAGGTAGAGGCTAATGGACTTTGATGCTTATTTGTCAATGCTAGATCCAGAGGTTCGCCAGCAGGTTAGTGCCTTTTATGGTCCCTCTGGACAAGAAAGTGCTCAGCCTCCTGCGATGGCGCTTCCTCCTCAGGCACAGCAGGTTGCCTCCATGGGATATCAAGGATCATCGGGGTCTCAGCAGGGACCGGCTGGTGGTGTATTCAGGCGGCTTGTGGATGAAGTCAATCCTTTCAACCCTTTCAACCCTTATGGACCGAGCAGCTATAACCCAAGCAACCCTTACGCCAGCATCAACCCAAACAGATATAACAACTTAGATCGCGACGAAAATCCGGGCGACAAGCTGTATGCGGATCTTATTAGAGCGCAGACGGAAGACTATAACCAGCGCTTTGCGCCGCTAGAGCGTTTCATGGCTGATCAAATTACAGCGACAGGAACGAAGTCTTTAGCGGGTGACCTTATGAGGACTCGCCAAAATATAGGAACCGCAGTGGGGACGGCTCAAGGTCAGTCAAATCGTGACATGGCGCGTATGGGATTGCAGAACACAGGCAATATAGCTAACAGCACATCGGCTGTAGGCGGCTTAGTTGGTGGATTAAACGACACAAGACTGAGAGATGCGGATCGTCGTCAGTCAATTCTTTCCGGTTCGCTCTCTGGGATATCGCAAAAAGCAAGGAGTACAGGTCAATGACAATGATAGCTGTAGGGCAAAGGCAGCGTGACCTTGCTTTGCGCGGATATGGCGCAGTCGCTAAAGCTGAGTCTATCGAAGAGTCACAGCGACTTGGTTTAGAGGCGCAGGAAAAGGCGGCAGAGTCTCAAGTCCTAGGTACGGGCGCTGGAATTGGTGGCATCTCGGGCGCAACAACCGCAAGGGCTTTATCGACCGAAGCAGGCACTGCGATAGAAGGTGCTAACGCCGCACTTGATGGTGCGGGAACGCTAAGCAGAAGCAAGCTTTCAGGTGGTCTGCAATTCACACCGACCGGTGGCGAAACAATAAAAGGTATTGAAGGGCTAAACGCCGCTAAAGATGCAGCGGCTCTTAAAGATGCAGCGGTCGTTACGGATGCTGCGGCAGCAGGTCAGACTGCAGCTACTGTGGCAGAGGGTTCAGCTGTTGTGGCAGAGGGTGCAGCAGCAGTTGAGGGAGCGGCAGTTGCCGGAGAAGCAGCGGTTGCTGTTGAGGGTGCAGCAGCAGCCAGTTCCGCAGCAGCACCAATGGCACAGCTTGCGGCTCTTGCAACTCCCGTGGCTATCGGTCTTGGCGTGGCGTATCTAATTAACAAATTATTCGACTAGGTAATTATCATGGTGGGTTTTGCAGACGGATTTAAAACTGGCTTTGGCTTGATGGAAGGCGTCAAAGATCGAGAGCTTAAGGAAAAGCGGCTAGAAGCAGATATGACGTATCGAGCGGAATCTGACGCTGCAACCGCTGAGTATAGAGCCGATGATCTCCGAATAAAGGGAGAGAGGCAGAAGTCCGACGCATCGCTTGCAAAGCTAAGAGCTGGCACTGCGGCTGTTCAAGCGAACACAGCAGCGACAAACGCAGAGGCTGCTTTGGTAAACGCTAATACAGCTGCTAGTAAGCAAGCAGATCTTACCAATCCCGAGTCAATTCAATACAAGAAAGGCGAGTCTGAAATAGCTGAAAACGAAGCTCAGACAGAAAAGTACAGCGCAGAAGCTCAAACGCTACAAAATCAACAAAACAGATTTAACGCAGCCTTAAACGTAAGCCAGCTATACGAGCTGTCGCTCAACTCTGATGGCATGTATGACAGCAAGCAGCTAGAGCGGATTGAGCAGATGTATCAAGACAACAAAGGCTCTGGATTTTTTAATCTAGGAACCCTTGCTTCTGATGTTCATCAGAGAGGCACGCAAGAAATAAGCGGTTATATGGCTGATGTTGCGGCGGGACTTGACCCTGTCATGAGCGACAGTGTTGCGAGAGCTTTCACAACACAGCTGGCAATAGACTCGTCCGCTGCAGTAGGTCGTCAGGTTGACCAGACCTTTGTTAACGCTCCTGAAGGCTGGAAGGGTCGTGGTTATCAGGTTAAATCGCAGGGTTTATTCGATGCTCGCATGTCTGGTACTGAAGGAAATTTGAATGGCGAGCTATTTGTTGAGATAGAAAATAAAAATGATCCAGACGACGTTCAGTTTTACTTCCCCCCACTAACGTCAAGCAGATCATTTGTTGACTCAAAGCCGTTAGATATAAAGATGCAGGACATAGACAAGCCTCTGGCTGGAAGCGCATACCTCATTCAGCAGGTCGGTCCCGAGATCAAGCCAGCAGTTAAGCAGGCAAGAATAAAAGCAAAATTCGGTGATGATAAGGGCGACAACGGTGTTGATAAATTTGAATCTCGCGTTGCCGCTATCCTCGAAAGCAACCGAAAGGCAATCCAGAACGGTAGTAACACAAACAGCTTGATTGGAGGTGGAGCCGAGTTCGCTGAGCTAACAAGACAACAGCAGCTCAGCGAGCCTGAAATGGCTAAAATGAAACGACGCATTGAGGAGCAGATACTCTTTGGTGCCCGTGAGGAGCCAACTCAAACTCGTGCACGAAAGTGGCTTTCAGAAACGTATTCATTATTAGAATCCGCACCAACACCTAACGACAAGGGAACATTAGGCTCCCTAATAGACAAAGACCAATGGAGTCCTCAGTTAATTTCTGCGTTGGCACCTTATTACGATAAAGATGACGACGACAAAGTTGTAATTACAGACCCAGTTGCTCTTACTGCAGAGCTTGTAAGAAAAGGCTACTTATAAAAAGGTAACTTAGATGCCCTTAACATCAGGTCGCAAAAAGACTGAAGATGAGTACTGGGATTCTCTGTACGGAGAGAACAACCCCAACAACATAAAGTCGGGTGCGACTGCACCTCCACCCCCACCCCCAGAACCAGAACCGGAAGGCGATGGGAACTTTGTTCGCGGGTTAAAAAGTGGCGTCGATAATATGCAGGCTCTCGGTGGAGGGCTTAAAGCCTTATCAGGAACTGTGGTAAGAGGCGCCGGAGAATTTTTTGAATCTGAAAGCCTGAAAGATGCTGGCGATAGATATGTTCAAGAGGGCATGGAATCTTATCAAGAGCAAACTGCAGAAGCGGCAGAAAATGCTCCCGAGGTAACCTTTCAAGATATAGATAGCGCCACCGATTTTGGGGCTTGGGCTGCTTACACTATGGGATCTGTCGTTCCCGATCTTGCAGGTATGGTTGCCACGGGAGGCGTTGGAGGTCTGCTAGCAAAGCAAGCCGTCAAGCAAGGTGTTGGAGAAATGGCGGAGACGCTTGCGCAGCAGGCATCTGCAGAGCTTGTCAAGGAAGGGCTTGAGCAGCAGGCAGCAAACAAAGTTGCTCGTGAGATGGCTGAGAAGTTTGCGAAAGACAAGGTCGCAAAGCTTTCAGCAGGGGGAGCCACCGCTGGTGCATTTCTTTATGGAACGCAGCAAGGCGCTTCAAGTACCTTTGCTCGAACACTGGAAGAAACTGGAGAAGAAGCGCCGTTAGCAGCGATCGGAGCAGGCTTGACGATTGGCGCTCTGAATGCTGTCCCTGCAGGCGCCGCTTTGAATAAGTTCCTTCCCAGAGGAAAAGCCTCAGAAGCTGTTGAGTTTATTTCAGGTTCAGTGAATGACAAGCCACCATGGGTAGGTCAGTTCGTCAGAGATGTCACTATGCAAATGGGCGCTGAGGGCGGAACAGAAGCGCTTCAGTTAATTGTTGAGGAAGAGGTGATCTCTTACGTCAACAACAATTACACAGAGAACGAGCAAAGAGAGTACTTCGACTACCTCAGTAACGAAAGAAAGCGCAGCGCCTTAATAGAATCTGCAACCGCAGGCTTCTTGTTTGGTAAGGTTACTGGCGTTGCTGGTGGAGCGGTCAAGAAGCTCACCGGCGGTTATGACACAAATGTCAATTTAGGCGATGACGCAAAAGAAGTCCGAACTAGATCAGTTAACGATCCTGAGTTTGGTAACCGCATCAGGCTTATGTACGAGGATGCAGCAGCCACAGCGGAAAGAGGAAACACGCGCCTTGATCTTGGCGATATGACGCCGACTGAAAGACCTGTTGACCCTGTTACCGGAGAGCTTGCAGTATCTTGGAATGAGAACGGCGCTCTAAATCCAGAGACGAATAGACCCTATACGCAGAGTGAGTTAAATCTTGCGGTGCTTACGGACTACAACGTTTCTCAAGAGCCTATTGAAGTTCCCGAGCAGGAAGTAGAAGAGCCTGTAGTATCAGCCGAGCCAGAAAATTTAACGCTCGGGGAAGACATATCACCCCCATCCGAGGGTGTAAAGGTTCCCGAAGGAGTAAGAGACTCAGGACCAGCGCATAGGTGGGATGGTGAACTATCTCCTGTAGAGCAGCCAGTTCAAGACCAGCTGCTCAATCTGTCTGTTGCAGCGAAGACTCCTGAAGCAATGGACCCTAACAACACAGACGTAGTTGTTGAGGCTATAGATCAAGACGATATCGATCGCGTGTTTGATCGTAATGACTCTCTGACGGTAGGGACAAAAGAGAAGCCCAAGGGCAAGAGTCTGCCTACCATCGATGAGGTTTATGGTGATCGAGCGCAGGAAGTTACCGACAGCGTTGCAGGTGTTATGGCTGACCTTTCAGCTAATGGTGTGCCTAAGTCATTCATCGATTCAGTGACAGGAATATATGTCCACAAGGAGTCTGAGGTAGATGCTCCAGCTCTGACAGGCAGAAATGGCAGAGGCATATCGATAAATCACAACCTGATTGCAGGATCGTTAGTAGATCAAGATCAGCTCAGTGAGCTTGCTTGGACGATGACGCATGAGGTTTATCATGCGGGTGACTTCGCTTTCGATCTCAGCTCTAAAGACAGTCGTTTTGCGATTACGATTGATGAAGAGGCAGATGTTCCTACTGTAGTGATGGGTGACATCATGCAGGAGATCTACACAAACTGGGTTGACGGGACCGAACTCGGAAAGAGATTCGATTATCCTTTTAATGATCTGAGTCAGGACATCGCAGACCTAGAGCAAAGCAACGGCGATCTAAACAGCACTTATCGGCAAGAAGTATTTGCACAGTTAGGCGCTCTATTTCACTCGAACCCTAAGCAGCTACAAGAGTTGGCGCCTCAGGCGTATACTTACATTAAGGGCATTAGAGACAGCAACTTACAGACTGCACCAGTGCAGGAGACCACAAATGAACCGAGTCCAAGTCAAGCAGATCCAGATACCTCCCAACCTGAAGGAATATCAGGAGAGATTCGGGCACCGCCAGAGTCCGGAAGCGTCGAGGTCGTACAGCCTGAGCCAATTGGACAAGATGGCGAAGCAAGCGTTGGAGACGGGTCAGCCGATACCCCAATGGCGGGACAGGTCCAAGAAGAAGTTGGGCAACGTGAACGACCAGCGGTACAAGAACCTGAAGTAACTGCAGAGCAGCCCCGAGAAGATGTTGCGTTACGTGCAACAGACAAGAAGCCTACCTTTAAGAAAGCCGTTAACTGGCAAGAGACCGGTGAGTACGTCGTAACCTTTGAAGACGGTGACCGATACACCCTTTAC
>Ga0181400_1001244_pt1 | contig 10614 bp, 10 predicted proteins | sample 23SPOviralmetaG_FD_130129 | JGI IMG/M metagenome (GOLD analysis project Ga0181400, IMG submission 130129) | Marine viral communities from the oligotrophic San Pedro Time Series (SPOT) site, San Pedro Channel, CA, USA - 23 SPOT_SRF_2011-06-22 | ecosystem: Environmental > Aquatic > Marine > Strait... | reverse complement strand
TTTAAGAAAAAGATTCTGCTCTATTTGAAACCAATATTCAGGATGATATAAATTTCCATTATCAAATCTAGCTGCAACTATATCTCCTATTCTTGGAACATGATGTGAACCTATTGCATCTCTATTCATAGGAGTTGCCCATGGAATAGCGTCATCTGTTAGTTTATCAAATTTACCAAAGACTTTTACGCGAACTCTACCTTGCAATAATGGATCTTCATTAGCGACTACTTCTCCAAGCCAGTGAGTTTCACGTACATTATCTTTAAAAAGTTCTTTATCATTCATGTATGTTGCTGTTTAAGTTACCATCTGGGGTTGAGTCTACTCCTGTATTAACACCTCCGTACACATTGTCATTTATTGGTCCTGCTTGTGGTTGAGCAATCGGATCGTTTACATTAGAGTTTAAGTTACCATCTGGTGAACTATCAATTGCTAGCTCATGTATTCTATCACCAACTCCGGAGCCACCGCCAGCAAATGCGCTTTCAGCACTTCCGCCACTATTAAGTTGCCCCTGTATTAAATTACCAACCGCGTTAATTAAACCACCATTAATTGCGTTTTGTATACTACCTAATCCACCGGCACCATGTACATTATCTAATAATAATTTACCTGTTAGGTTACCAACTGCATTATCTAATAGATTACCTGCAAATCCACCGATTTGTGTACCATGTACATTACCAATTCCATTTGGTTGTAGGCTAAAACTATCAATTGCATTTGTTACTCCAGATACTAAACCTGCTGCAGTATCTTCAATCTCATCTTTAATACTACCTAGTGTATCTTTAGCTAAATCTTTAAGTCCAATCTTTTTTCTATCAGTTACAGATTGTGCCCTAGGATCAGAACCATCATACACATTAGATAATGAATCCATTGAGTTAGCATTTTGCTGAGCTTTAGGACTAATTGTATTTAATGGTATTTGGCTTGGATCGGTTGCATCATTTACAGGTTGTCCTGTAGTTACCAGTCCAGCGTCTCTGTTTTCATTAAACATATTTGGACCTATTCTTGCACCAAGAGGTCTACAAGTTCCCCAGTTTATTTTAAGAGTAGGTTTTTTAGCCTCTGGGTTTCTACTCATATCTGCAAAGTAATCTGCGATAGAATCAATATCAAATTCACAATGTGTAAATCTTAATGCCACGAAAGGCCTAGAATCAGCACCCATGCCGACTAGGTTTGAATTAAATACTGGATGAATTTCTTTTACAGTCTTAGCATCTGATCCTGTTGAATTAATTCTAGAATCTGGGTTATCTGTAATTCCTAAGTTTCTAGCATCTGTATCTTTTTGAAAAGTTCTTATTTCTGAAAAGTAAATATCCATTGAGAACTCTCTTAAGTTTTTAGGAACAATTTCTACATATCGATCTAAATCAAAACAAGCATTCTTATATAACTCCATAAGACCTATTGCTGTTAATTCAACGTTCTCTTCTAAACATTCAATTTCTAGTTGTGGTTTATCACTCCCTCTCCACGGCTCTTTCATCTCGCCGTATGTCATAGCCTTTTCAACACCTTTAAGCCCTTGCCAAAACCAAGGCAATTCTCTATTAACCTTTAATAATACTCTATTAAAAGTGGCTAAATTATTAGCATATATGTCACCTAGGTCTGTTCTAACAACATTCCTTAAATATCTCTCTGCTTCACCATTTAATAGGGGCGAATGGGCCTCACTCGAAGTATCGTTCGCGTGAAATAGAATCATAAAGGATAGCAGCGTAGGATCTTCATGGATCTTAGCGCTTCTCGCTCCCTTTCTAAATGCATTTCTACTGTTATCTTTTTCAGCCATGTTATATTTATCTAGCTTTTATTTTATTCTGCTAAATTAGCAGATCTACTAGGCCATTCTCTTCTAATTAGAGTGAGCTTAGTTGTAATCGCTTCTTCTTTATCGTATAAGTAATCAATATTCTCTACTATATAATAGCCTGAAATAAATTTGTCCATCATTTGAGTAAAATCGTTTGGTTCTCCGTCAGGCTTACCAGCACCTAAAGGTCGTTCTGTTAAGCCAGCCTCTTCTCTCTTTTGATCTGCCTTTTGTTCAGCTTCTATTTTTACTCCATCATAATGATACATTACTATTGGTATTTTACAAAACTTATATATGGATGGGTTAAAGCCAACTACTTCGACCTTTAACTTCATCTTTTCTATTTCCATATTATTTTGAGCATCATGTAGTTTAGTATAAATAGCATTAGAATGTGTATTACCTAAACCATCTTCACCTGCATTCTGCCTACCCATATATTTAAACTTAACTTGATCTTTGTAACGCTCATCTTTTCTATTACCTCTTAATGGTTCATCAAGCTCAGATAATTCTTCTGTTACTAAAGGCTCAATTGTAAATTCTTGAAATCTATCTCCAGGATCAGAGTTATTATCATATATCTGAGCCGTTCTAGCATACCCTGCCTTAAGACTAACTGTAGATGAGTTATTCACTAGTTCGTAAGAATTAATAAAACAGGTTAAACCTGAAAGGTCTTTATGGTTAGTTAACAATAAAGGTACTTCCACATTATCAGAATCAGTTGTATCTTCATCTCCTCTTTTCTTGCTTTCAGATTCTGCAAATCCAGTTAATACTGTCATTACTTCATCTAATTTTGGGCTAGGTGAATTAAAGATCTTATTAATATCTATAAAATTTAAATAGTAATATTGGTCTATATAAAATTTAACAAAAGAATCGTCAGAAATATATGAGTCTTCTACAATTGATTTAATAAAAGTAAGATAAGAATCATACGCTTGTATTCTAGGCTGAGCATCATCAGTAGAATCTACATTTGTAGCAAGTCCTATTTCTAAATCTCTAACAATAGTTTCTAAATGATTTAAAGAAGTATCAGAATCTAATACTTGGCAGTCTTCTGCAAATAGCCTAGGTATTTTAGCAATACCATTTAATGTAATTAACCCACCTCCTGGTGCGTTAGGGTTATCTGCTTCAGATTCAATTGTAGTAATATCAAAATCCATGTGGACTGATTTAAAAGTCTCTTGGTGTTTTGAGTTTAAAAGAATTGTAAAGAAGTCTCCATCTCTTGGCATAGAGTCTACTTTAAAAGCACCATGTGCGTCATTAAAACTTACGGTACATTTAGGTATTTGACCTTTTAATTCTAATGCAACATTCTCTATTTCGTTTGATGTTACTTGAACACCATTACATAAAATAAAAGGTTCAAATCCACCGATCTCCTTTGATTGCTTATCAGTATTATCTCCTGATTCTTCAGCAAGCGCGTCCATCTTAATTTCTGTTGGAAGAATAGCCGGTTCTACTACCGCTAAAATGTGATTTTCTAATTCCATTCTTTAATATTAATTACAAGGTGCTCCGTCGTTAGAAATACCTGATGCATTATTACTACCTGATGGAGCTGAGCCAGAATTGTTATTGTTTCCTGTGTTGGTTGCTGAATTTCCAGTTCCCCTTCCAGATCCTGTTCCGTTTCCAGATCCATTTCCACGACCGCTTCCGCCAGAATTATTGTTTAATAAGTTATTTAATTGAGTTTCAGTTAGTCCTTTACCACTACCACTACCATTACCATTACCACTGGAATCTGTTCCACTTCCAGTACCTTGTGCTTCTAAGAGAGCGTTTCTTGCGTCTTGTCCTAAGTCATTAAATATTTCATCAACTACTGCATCATTTCCGCCTGCGCCAGAACCATTACCAGAACCATTACCAGAACCGTTTCCACCAGTTCCATTTCCACCTGATCTTGGATTTACAGGTCCATTCTGAGCTTGTGCTCCAAATATAATATTACCATCTTTATCAAACTTATAGTTTTTCTGTCCTAATGGAATAACATTAGGAGGCAGTAATACTTCTTTGTTGTATTTCTTTTTTAAAGCATCTAGTCTTCTTTGATCTTTTTTAGTAAACCTCTTGCTCTGTAAGAATTGATTCTTTATCTTATTATCTTCTGAAGCAGCGGGTCTCTCTAATTTAGTAAAAGCAACTCCAGATGGCGGAATAATTAATTCATCACCTGGTTGTAAACCAAATGGATCTGATATACCATTCCATTTTAGAATTAAATCAGTTTTAGTTTGATCGCCATAGTATTCTAAGGCAATTAAATCAGGTCGTGTAACCTCATCCTCTCTAACAACATGTAAACGTAAGCCTCGATTGACTAGGTCTTTGTTTCTAAAGAGCATAGATGGTTGAGCAAAAATATATTTGCCGTCTCCTTGTGTTTTATTTCTTAGTGATCTAAAATTCATATTATCCTGCTGCCATGTCAGAGTTACGTAACGCTCTATCTGGCGTTAACCTGCTTCTGTCTTTATTTCCGTATGCCGACATATCTAATACATCGTCTAATGATTTACCTTCAACTTCTGGTTGTAAGTACATTCTACCTCTACCTGCGTTAAACATAGATTCAATTTCTGATTTATCTCTAGGTCTACCAGGTTTTAAAGTTACTTCCATTTTTAATTTACTAGGAAAGCCTTCATAACCTAATGGGCCATCAAATTCAAATTTAGCATTTTCTAAACATAGGTTACCACAAACTAACATTGGGTTCATAGGATTACCTACCGTTAAGTGCCATTGTCCTGTTGGATCTCCTGTTAAGAATGCTTTAATAATATCACCACCAGAAGGAGAACCTAAATGTTTCATTAAGGCTCCACCAATCATGTTATCTAAAATCTTAGAATCACCTAGGGCATTAAGTCCTTTACCATTCATTAATCCAGATGCAGCTTTACCTAAATCATCAAATCCAGCACCTAGTGTAGATTTTAATTGAGTAACTACTGATCCTAAATAACCAGAATAATCACCAGACTTTAATTTATCAAAGTCACCAAAAGGCTTACCAGTAGAACCATTACCACCAGTGTGTCTAACAGCACCACCCCAGAAAGGAGCATTGTTATATGTTATTGCTAATAGGTTTGATATTACATCCATAAAGACTACCTTTGGCGATGTATTGTCAAATCCTCTTAAGTCATAATAAAAGTTAAGTTTAAATTCATTATCAAATTTAAGACCTTTATCATTTCTAGCTAGTACGCTTTTAATAGCATTGTAAGGTCCATATACCATATTTGGATATGTGTCTCCTAATGCATCATGCTGGCCTACTGTATTAATACGATCAGATTCTGAAGCAGTATATCCATTTGCACCGGCCTCTGCAGCTTTGGCAACCGGACTACCATCAATTAAAGCACCAATAGTACCTCTTCTTTTCTCTGTACTACCACCAGATGCAGTTTGTACAGACGATTGAATTTCTTCCCATCCAAATCCAGTACCGAATGAAAGTATTTCTTTTAAGTCATTTCCTAACGCTGGTGATAACCATGTCACAGCTCTAGCTAAATCTGGTTCTGAAATATCTAATTCAGCACCACTCTCATCATACGATCTAGCATTTACAATATCATCTCCAACTGGGAATGAAAACCTTCTTAAAGTAATTAAGTATTCATTTGATATTTGACCATAATGTTCTGTTTGTATGAAATCTCTATATGCATAAGAAAAACCTACGCCACCATTCTCTTCACAATGTGTTACAATTCTATGGGCAGTTGGATTTAAAACTTCTGCTGCCATAGCACCAGTACCTACAACTGCAGTTCCCCAATCTCCATATTCAGGACTTCCATACGTAGTACCTCCAACATAATTTCTATAATTTAATAATGTCCATGAGTTAGTTTTTGATCTAACAGTTTGTACACCTTCAATTGTTTTTTCTGGATCTTTAATCTCATAAGCTCTAGAATCTAATACAGAACCACCATAAATACCAGGTCCACTTGTATCTGCCGGCCCTTGAACTGCCGTGTTCTCAGAAGTACCTTGATTAACTGGATCAACTGCAGCTGTTTCATCTGCACCAAGTGCCGCATTATCTGAAGCATCTTGAGCCTCAGCGTTAGAAGTCGGCTGATCTGCTCGAGTACCGTCTTCATTTAGCGGATAATTACTAACCTTTTTCTCACCAGTTTCGTAATCCTCGTAAATATGTTTTGTCGGAGGTCCCGGTAGAGTGCCAACTTTAGTTAAACCCATATTAAAAATCTATTTGTTTTTTATATATATCTGACTACATATCAGGATAATATATTTAAACCCACTCTCCGCGGTCTAATTCATTGTGATCTGGTCGATATAGTACTTTATCTATCCAATCATTATCTTTAGGGTATCTTTCACCTAAAAACTTTTCTAAAGCTTTTACATATTCACCTTTACTATGAAAGTTGTATTGACCAGTATATGTAGTACGGCTAGTAAGCTCATACAGCTCTTTTAAGGCAACTTCTGCTTGGAAGTCTTGTATCTTATTAAATAGACGGTCTTGTTCAACCTTGGTCTTTACGCAGAATACTGAATCAACTGTAATAAGATATTGTTTCCATTTATCACCATTAAAGACTTTATCCTCTAGAATTTTAACAGTTTTATATTCCTGTCTCTTTAGGTTAATTCTAGTTTCTTTACCTTCAAAATCTCTTATGAATCTACCACCAAATAGGTATGCCTTTAAAAAGACTATGTTATCATAGAACTTTTTTATACGAAGTTGATACCTAGGATTTACATCGTCAAATTTAACGTCGTAAATTAGGGCTCTTACTGGAATTAGTACGTTTGGGTTTTGTGTAGATGATATTAAAGCCTGTACATATTCACCTTTAGTAAATACTTTATGCTTAATCATGGTCTATAAATCTAACATTATCAAACTTGCTGAGTACACCTCTTTTAGGGTAATCGCATCTGTTAATAATAATTAGATCTATATCGAATGGTTCACCAGTTAAGTCACCTATAAAATCTTTAAAGTTTAAGACAGCAGGACCATCTAGGTTTTTAAACATGTACAGTAACTTAGCATTCTCATTCTCTTTCTCAATATTGTCATTAATTAATTTCTTAATTAACTTTCTAATATAAAGAGAGACAATAACATCTGATGGCTCCTCACTATAAGGGTCACTCTTAACTAATCTATTCACAATATCGAAATAGGATATAGTCAAATCATAATTTCCAGACTTTGCTAATTTTTCAAACTCAGTCCTAGTTTTACACCAAACACCTTCTATTTGTAGTGTCATTTCTTTAACATAGACTGCAACCTCTTTAATTCTTTTTCAGTAGCTACAATCCTATTTTTAAGTTCAGTATCATTTGGGGTATACTGTGTTCCCCATTCAGTTTTGATTCGTAAACAATTAGAGTCAAGTTCAGTACCTGAAGATAATCCCAAATCTAATACTAAATCTTTTAGAAATTTAATTTGGTTATTTCTACCTGTAATCCCCTCGAATTCATATACTGTTCTAGTAGTAAATTCTTCTCCACCTCCATTAACATTATCGTCAATTAGAAATTTTAACACACCATTGTCTGCTGGCTCTATTTGAATACTAATCATTCTGTATCTTTATTTTTGTCTCGAAGCTCTAGAAGCTTTTGCTTCCTTATATAGAGCCTTCGAAGCTTTTTTATCTGCTCTGTAATTGTCTTTATCTTTAACTGCTGTTAAAGACCAAGCCTCTTCTAGAGTTTTAATTTCTTCTGCGTTAAATCCTTGGCTAGCCCAAGTTTCTTTTAGTCCTTCTAAAACAGATTCTAAATACTGAGCATTTCTTTGTTCATTGCGCTCAACATTCTGTTGGTGAATCTTTCTACCGTTCTCAAGGTTTTGAGCTCTAAGTTTAGTTCTAATCTCTCCTGTATAAGGCAGCTTGCTAATATACTTAAGTATGCCTTGTTGCTTTAAATTAAAACGTCTTTGTCTTCTATTAGTACTCGATGCTTGGGGCTGTGTTTGAGCCTTTGGCTGGTTTGGATTTAATTCCGGTGTTAAGTTTGCTTGTTCTGCCATTATAGTAATTTTTAATGAATTCTTCTGCTTGTGGTTTTAATTGTTCTTGTAAGTTATTTATCTGGCTCTCTACCAGTAGCAATATTTGCTCGTTTAGATCTGCCTTTGTAATATCCATCTGATCTTTAAATAGGTCATAAACTTCTTTTGATGGAACCTTAAGTTCAAGAGGCATTGTAATAGTATTCTTAGCGCTAATCTTTTTTAGCATTTCTAACATTACGTTAAGTTCTCCGTTTACTTTAGCAGTTGGCTGTGGACCATCTGGTCCTTTTTTAGGAGCAACGGGCGTATTAATAGGCCCTTTAAAAGGAATTGCTAACTGATTAGCATGTTCTTCTGTCTTAGCTTCCATAAAGAATTCTTCACCAATAATATTAGTGTAGCATCTTGTGCCATCCGTAAATAATGTGAAATCACCATCTATTTTATCAACAGTTACAATTTCACCTGCTCTTTCGGTTTTAGTCCAAACTAAAATCCTTTCTTTAGTATCGGTTGTACTCATGTTTTTTTTATTTGTTAATCTATTGACCAGCTTCAGTATTGAGCTGAGCGTCTGGTTTATTATTATACTCACAATCTATAAATTGTTTAATAAATTCAATACTTTCACTGGGACCTATGATTGCATCTCTCTTTTTAAATGGTAAAACCCATCGATCATGAAATCTTTCTTTTCCATAGGTTGTTAAAAATTCTTTAAGCTCTTCAGCCTCTGGTAAAAACATTTTATTAAATCCCATTTAGTTTTCTGTGTTAAAGAAGAATGTCTGAAACAGTCTTCCGTCGTTAATATCTTTTCCAAAATAATCTAATGATGCATGGAAGTAATCACCTCTATAAAGTACTAATCTATTAAATACATTAGCTACTCTATCTGTCATTTCCCATTTAGTATAATCTGAACCATCATCATGTATTATATCTAATAACTCATGATTAGTTTCACCGTTAATTAATTTAGGAACTGCTGACATTCCAGTTTCTATATGCTTATATAAAGCAGTACCACCAGAAAGAGGTGCATCTGGAGTTAAGTATAATACTCCTGCCCATTTAGTAGCACCATCAGCATGAATCCATGATCGATCTTCAGCTGTAGTAAATTGAAATGCACCACAATATTCTTCCTCGCCCTCTTCAGGCCAGTATATTGTTCCATGCACTTTTGATAAATGTAGTTCGATATACTCTTTTAAAGAAGAAGATAAAAACGATTTAGTTCTATGTCCTGGATAATTACCATCTACATCAAAGTCTTGATCTAGAGCAAACTCTCTAACCTCTACTGGATTGCTATAAAAGTTATCTATGATTATTAAATTATATGCCATTAATTTATTGTTTTAAGTCTTTCCTCAAAAGAAGGAGGGAAGAATCCTGTTTTATTTATCAAGCTTCTAAAGCAAGCATCCAGGATATAAGTTACTGCCCAATCATCTTTAGATCTTATAGATCTTCCAGCACCTTGTTGTATTGCAATCCCTGTTTTCCAATCATACCATCCAGGGAATGTATTCATCTTCGCTTTCACTAGAGGATCGCCTAATGACGGATAGGGTACTTTAAAGAAGATCTGAAATCTAGACTTGTCATCTTTTAAATCTAATCCCTCTAGCAAAGAAGGTCCAACTAGGACCTTGCCTTCAGATCTGTTAAACAGGTCAATCGCACCACTTCTTTCTTTTGCCATGTCATAGCTTATTAGGTTAAAGCTGTGTTTTGATTTAGCATTTATTTCGTTCATGAACTGATAGGAACCGGCGTGAATAATTCCACTTTGTCCCTTGTGTTTATCTAGGATTTTGTCTAAGGTCTTTATTACATGAGGGAGATTTTTGTCGCGTTCTCTAAAAGACAATTTGTGCCTGTTAATGAAAACGATGGGGGATTTTTTGTAATCAAAATTATTACTCATCCTAATAACTCTCGCATTACCCATTGAAGTATGTTTCGCAAATGATTTAATATCACCTAATGTTGCTGACATAAAGACTTTAAAGCCACTTTTCTTTTGTAAGAATTTATCAATCATCATTGCCTCTTCCAAACATAAGAACTTTACTTCAGTTTCTTTACGATCAATAACGATAGCGTCATTTCCTAGTTCTTTAATAATGTCATGATAGTCATCAAACTTGCACCATATATCTTTAAGTCTATCCATTCGCCCAAAAAAAGTCTGCCATTCTTTAGGGATGTCTCCAGTCCGATACTGTAGTTTGCTGACCTTAAGTGCTGCAGTTCTGGCCTTGCGGTAAACCTTGGCAATACCTCTGAATTCGCTGATGTGCCTCATAAGCTCCTGGTGATCGTCTTCCCGCATTAAGCGGTCGACTATATCTTCTATTCTGTTATCAGATACCCAGGCAGTTTGCAATCCATGCTTCTGTATAAACCTGTTTACCTCTTTAAATAACTTTGGTGTACTAACATCTATTCTAGGACTAAAGTGTGATTGTACTATACTGTCTACCTTATGTGCCTCATCAAAGAATACAAAGTCTCTTATAGGAAATGGTATCTCTCTGTCTTGTTCTTGCATCTTATCCTCTACATAATTCCTTTGTATTAGATAGTATGAATAATTGAAGAGAGCTACAGGTAGCTCCTTCGCGCGCTTTCTGCCCTGTAGATAGCCACAAGTTCCCCAGCAAGATAATTTCTCGGCAGCTTCATACCC
>Ga0181400_1001233_pt1 | contig 10659 bp, 10 predicted proteins | sample 23SPOviralmetaG_FD_130129 | JGI IMG/M metagenome (GOLD analysis project Ga0181400, IMG submission 130129) | Marine viral communities from the oligotrophic San Pedro Time Series (SPOT) site, San Pedro Channel, CA, USA - 23 SPOT_SRF_2011-06-22 | ecosystem: Environmental > Aquatic > Marine > Strait... | reverse complement strand
TAGGTGTCATCCACTGCGGCGAGGGCACGGTTAGGGGGTTAGTACATCCAGCCCAGCTCATCAATGAACTCATCCCAGCTTTCATCATGACCAGGCTCTCCGTACGGAATGGCTTCTTCATTGAAGCTGAGCCATTGCTCCCAGAGTTGATCCATACAGTCCTGACATATACCATAATTGGTCATGTCCTGAAAGGAACCATAGCCACCATTGGAGTCTGGTGGCAACATCTCAGTACACTGATCTCTGCAACAGTCACATGCTGTGTCGCTTGGCAACGAATTCGCCCCGTATTGCCAACCAAACAGCTCGCGAATGTCGTCAAGGACAGGCCGCAACTCGCTCTTGTGCTCGCTCTTTTGCCTATCCACAACTTCCATTGCATGCTTTACATCATAGATCTTATCCCAGATCTCAGTTGGCAGGTGAGGAAGTGCTTGTTGGTTGTTGATTGTATTCATCTTGTTGTTCTTGTTGTTTTTGATTGTCATAATTAGTCTCCTAAAAAAGCACTTCAATTTTCCCCTACTCTGGCCAAAACCCCCACTTTTCTGCTCAAAACCGGCTATCGTGGTCTGAAGTTTGCAAATGCCGCTGCAAAGTCCTTGGCCAAATCTGCAGCTGCCGCCTTGACCGACGAGCTGTTTCGAACCTCAGCCCTAAACTTATCCCCTGCGGTGACTGGCTTCTTGGCTGGCTTCTTGGCTGGCTTCTTGGCTGGCTTCCTGTTACGAGCAATTACAGACTTGATGGCAGCTTTGATATCGTCCCTCTCGCGGCTTTCGTCATCAAATGTCTTTTCCCTTGGTGGGAGGGTGGGAGCTGGCTTCTTCTTCTTCTCCTTAACAACCTCGAGCTTACGCTTCTTAGCGGCTGGCTTAGCAGCTGGCTTAGCAGCTGCTTTCTCTCCACCAGAATGTTTTACTAAAGCATCAACAAGGTCTGCCTTCTTCATGGCAGAGTACCCCCGGATCGCATTGTCCAAGTTGTGCTTCCTAATAAGCGTCTTCAACTCAGCTACCTTCATAGCAGACAGTTCCGATCGACTCTTGTTATGTGCTTTCACCATTATGATCAGTAAAGAGAATACTTTTTTATGCTTATTGCCGGCTGCAAGTCCCAGCTTCAATTTTCCCACCCCCGGGCCAAAACCCTCACTTCTTCGTTGCTGGTGCTTCAATCAATGAAATATCTTCGCTGTTGATTTCAATCACAACAGCTGAAGCACTGTTTAATACATCTGCTGCCAGTTGCTGCCCTTCGCTGTCTAAAATTCGCACACCTAGTTCTGAAAGCATTATAGGCTCGCCTCTATGAGTATAAGTTATGCTTCCCGCCTCATCACCTTGGATGTAGGCACCAGCCACGAAGTATCTTCCTACCAGCTGTGAAATAAGTTTGTTCTCTGTCTGCAAGCCATAAACTTCATTACGATTCACTCCAGTTAACTCGACCATGAAGAACGGATCTTTTAACTGGGTAGGAATGATCGTATTCCCTAAGATAGTTACTGGTGTATTAGTCTCCACTTGTAGATCAAACCTTGGATCTGGTGAGGCATAGTTCCCCCCAATATAAAAGGATGCTTTTGAGGCTTCCGGAGCTGATGGGATATTCACCCTCTTGTCTATTAAGCCCGATGTTGAACGGAAGTTTCCAGTGATATTTACACCCTTCGTCAATGCTACCGGATTTGCTGCTATTTGACCAAGGCCAGGGTATCTACTTTCATCTGCAAAAGAATTCACATTACCATTCACTACATCCGAAAAATCACCACCAGTATGTACCAGCGTATTCGGTGACATGTTCATTTTATCATGCCAAACAGAACGAGGTTGCCAGTCAGTAATAAAGATTCCACCAGACTGATCTGTAATGCTCATCTCTCCTAGTTCGCGTGGATAAGGTTGATTCTTAAATCCAGATTGAAATTGTTTGGTTATAATAGCACCACTCGTAGCGTCGTACAAATTAGAATGCATCTGTACTATTTCAAAGGCCTGGCTCTCTTCATTGAATATAATAGAGACTGACTCTGCTCCTGCAAATTTCGGACCATTGATACCATACACATTCGTCGTCTGAGTTGTTCCTACTACAAGCGGATCGACAGTAGCATTCAAAGCGGAATTAGTCTGTGAAGTGGGTTGAGGGTCGCCATCTGCCCATCTGAATATCGCACCTGCACTTTCTGACATCCAGTAGGGCTGTACCGACTTTGTTGTACTTATCTGAGTACCTGTCTCATCTACAATGCCTACACAAGCATCATACCCTGCACTCCATGACAGCCCAACCCGGTTACTTGGGAATTGTTCCCCCTGGTACCCTAGTTCAACCGTATCGGTCAAAAAACGCGTTGATGTATAAGTCGGGACATTCAAAGGATGAAACGGGTTTGTCGGATCGTTGCTCTGACCATTGAAACCAACACCGTTAGCTGGAGTACGACGCGGCGGAACTCGATTCAGCGTATCAGTTAGTATCCGTGCCCATTCTGCATACGTAAATGTTCCAGCCCTCAGTGTAGTTACACCCTCGTTGACATTATCTCCTTGTATATCTTTCAGCACAGTTGTGTACTGCCGTGCTGCCATATGTTTATTTGCCGAAGGAATGTATGGTTTACTATACACACATGAATGTGTAAACTTAAAAGGTGGAGGAGGGACTACCGTAGTCACACGGTGATACGGTCCGGCTGTCCACACAGCAGGGATTGGACTTGGAAACTTAATACCCTTCTCTCCTGCACCAGTGTCGTTAATACACCCACGTGCATCCTGACAGACTACGCCTGCAAAAGGATAGTCTTTCATCTCTCTACGTCCACCCTGCCAGTGGTCACCATCATCAGTAAATCTAAATGGTTGGAAGTTCTTAGCATCGGCATCTACACCACCATTAGTAAGTCCTGGATTGACATCATATAGAAATGGAGCCCAAGTTGGTGTCTTCTTAACACCTGCATTATTCGAAGAAGTATCTTTCATATCACCGAAAAAGCATGGATAACATGTTCCACCTGAATTAGACCTCGGGTAATAGGCATCCTCATGTATACTTTTGGCGGGTGGAGGCTGAGGGAACTGACTGAGAGGAGCAGGGATCCCACTCTTAGGTGTCGGACCTTCCTCGGGCACACCCCCTCGAGGATAATCCACAAAGTTTGGGAATTGCTTTGCGAAAAAATTTATGACGTTCCCACCATCAATGGTACGATCTGGAGCCATAGCCCACTGCTTTGGCTGATTCTGCATCTTAGATACTATCTTACCATCAGAATCCACAGTAGGACTGTAATATTGCAGATTGATCTGATAGTTGTTAGTGTGTCGAAACCCACCACCCTTGGTACTTATTTCGGGAAATGTAGAATGTCGGGTTTGTCCTGAGGCTTTCGGCCCAGGATCCCATACCCATAACCAAACACCTAGACAGATCCTATAAAAGGAGGATTGTACTCCTGGATTGAAAATGACATTCGGTTGTCCTACTGGAACTTGAAACCACCAACCATATTTAGGATCGTTCCCTGCTAAATTAGCATCTCCATCCCAATCCTCATTTCGAATTACATCATATACAGGGTTATCCTGATCAAGTCTAGACACAATAGTAGCGATATGATTTGTTGTAAGATTCGGGCTACCAGTAACCGGAAACCCCGTTGTCGGGTTCGAGAATAGAGCTGAGTATACGTACATTAATGACGAATCATCCGGATCCGTTTGTACATTCAGTTGACTAATATTTGCAACACTTTCCAGTCTGCTTTGAACAGCTGCTGGAGGTGGGCTGTAGTTTGCCGGGACATTTGCGGTTGATGGATTTTCAGCATTTACCATCACATAATCAAAGTATTCATGCGTTGGCAAGGCAGGATCATAGTTCTCATTTGGCTGGAATTCAATCGACATCGGTACGGATGGTGAGCGGATCGTTGCTACAGTTGTCTCAGCTGATTGATTCAAACCACCTCCAGAAGAATTGGGCTGTGATGGTCGGATAACTGATCCGACAATGTACCCTTCCCCCTGAGAGAATTCTGTATTGATCGTAATTGAAGTGATTACCCCACCTGTGTCAGGTGCACCACCAGTACCTGGTACAATTGGAGTTGCTACAATATCGACCCTAAGTCCCGATCCGGGAGTGGCTCCTGGATCCACGACAGAAAGTCCATTTGCAGTGGTATACCCTGTTCCACCTGTTGTAATTGCACCAAGTGTAGCAACAGCACCGTTTGCACTCTGAAAAACACTTGCCAAATCCAAAGACATCCTAGTGTTCGTAAAATTATCAAGTGTATTTTGGCAGATGTAATTTCGACCATTCGGTGTTGTAATAGTACCCTCCGATTGCAGTACTTGGCTACATAATGGAAGCGGCCCGTTAGGATTGTACCCTAATCCTGGATCATAAGTTGGGACACCCGCATCGGTGCTGCTAGCAAACCTCTGGATGTCAACTCCCTCTCCCGAGTCTTGCCAATACAAGCCTGTTGTTAATGATAATTGCTCTATCTCCTCAGGAGTGATAGTAATTAAGCCACTGCTAGATCCAGAGATGTCAACGAAACTGCTTTTAATCACTACCTCATCACCATCCTTCAGGGTGATACCATCAGTTAGGTTATATTGCCAAACCCCATTGGTTGGATTGACTAGGTCTTTCCTCGACTTTTCATCCTCTTCCCGGAGAATTATTGTTTTAACGCTAGGATATGGTTTCGGAACTATCTGATTATCTCCTTTACCAAGAGGCGATTTGACCTTACTCATACTATGATGTAAGGTCAGATATTTCTCTCTATAGTTTATTGGTCCGATGCTTAAACAACAACCTGCACATACGAATAGATGTTGATCGAAGCACCATCAGTAAAGCTGCCGTTCAGTTCAAGGAGCAACTGTGATGAATCGGCCTTCAATGGAATCGGGACACCGATAAGAAATGCCGACTTCTCTGGATCCGCTGCCGAAGTAGACCATCCTGGTTGGCCAAGGTCACCAATAGCAGTACCCGCATCTCCCGGTTGATCTACTGGAATCTTTTGGTCAAAGACTGATTCCGTCATGGATTGGTATCGTGCATTGGGTCCCATGTTAAGGAACGTCTTTTGAAGCAAATCATAGTGCAGCGAAGAACCCCACTTACCCTTAAAGTTACCAGCGTTTGACAATTCAGCATATGTTACAGCTCGGTTGGTTACAGCCTCACCATCCACGCTGAACCGGTAGTCATTTACCCGTGCCGATCCTAGGAAACTAGAATGTCCGTTTTGAGTGTTGGTGATCGCCATAAGGACGGCCGTGCAGTTAGCAGGAATCTGGTATGTCCGTTGGATACCGCTAGTGTTGGTGAACTGGTCACCCTGGAAGACAAACCGAGAGAACTGATGAGCCTTTGGTGCTTGTCCCATTTGCATATCAGATCGCATAGTCGCAACGAGTTCGCATGCTTCATAGGTGATAGCTGGTACTTCCCCTGCTGCTGCAGAAACATCAGTACCCGTCACAATGACAGAAAGGATACCACTTTCAGTTGCACCTTGGGTTGGACATTCGAGAACAGTTCCAGCAAAGTTCAGTGTAACCAAGCCCGTCAAATTATCAAAGTCAATGCTAGTGATCACTGCACGTCCTGCATCGCCAACAGCTCCTGCAGCAAGCGTTTGGTTACCGGTTGCGGCTGCTTCAGGCACTGAGACAATGAGGTTTTGAGCTGCCGCACCGGTATTGCTTGGTGTAATGCTAACATCTTGCCCTACCCAGAATGGACAATCCGCGAGAGAATCATATGGTGTCTTCATCTCGAGAGCACTTGTTGCTGCAAACACACCTGTAGTGTTAGCAAGTGTGTGTGGTAGTGCAGTTGCACCACCCTTTCCTACCGTCGCGTATCCAAAGTTAAGAATATCTGGCGTAGTACCATCTGCCTGCACACGTTGCTGGTAAGCACTAGTCCAGGTAATGTCAGTGGAACCTTGGCACTGAGTCAATGAAACCTGAGCAAGGTTCAATTCCAAGTGGATACGGGTATCGCCGTAAACGCTAGAGTCCCAGGCTTCAAATTGTCCAGCATCAAAGAGATCCCTAAGGTTAAATCGGATTTCGTGGGTGACTTCTCTCGAGTCCACAGTACCTTCACCACGCAGTTCAACGTGCTGTCCATGAACCCATGGTTGGTCCTTGCATGCACCCGACCAAGTAGTCAGTGCCTTTGCTTGTCGTGAATCCAGGTCTTCCTTATAGACTGACATTGTACCACGAAGAACATCACTTTTCCTAATGTCTTCAATACCCCCCTTTACAGCAGAGATCATCGAGCAACTGTTAACCAAACACTCAATTGGTGTGGCACAGTCATCATAGATAGAGTCCTGGGCACCGAGTTGGTGTTTCATATGGACTCGGACATCATACACTCCATCATCAGTACCGACAATGAGGGCTGGCAATGCTGGCGAATTCGAGGTTACGCGAGTCAGCAACGACACGTATGTCTGAGAAAGATCATACACTCCAGTGTTGCCTGGAATGATCAGGTCAACCAGGTTTGATGTTGCATTGAAAAGCGACTGTTGAGCTGGGATTCTCACTACCGATTCGGACATTATAACATCCATATAGATTTTTGCTTTAGCATTTTTCTTTCCATATAACATAATGGCAAGCCAGCAAGTTGCAAACTACAGTAATTCAACAGCAGCACTTAGATCCACAATAACAGGACAGATGCAACAAATAGGGGATGACAGAGAGGATGATATGAAGGCTTTTCAGGCTGAAATACTCTCTCAAAGCTCTATGTTCGCTAAGGAGAAGTTTATCGAAAAAGGACCGACGGCATTAGGGGGATTCAAACCAGTTAGCCGATTGATCAAACGAGTTACTGGTAAAGATACTACACCGCTGAGAACGGCCGCAGAAGACGCAGCTGCTGCAGTAGTTAAGGCTAAAGCTGGTACCGATGCAGAGGGGGTCGCTGCTCAAATTGCAAGAACTGCTAGAGGTGTTCAAGGTAATGTAGTTGAATTGAAAGGTGTTTCAGATGCAGCCCAAACCTTAAAGGAACAAACTCAGGCTGACCTTACCGAAGCTCAGGAAGACCTCGCAGAAAAGACATCAACTTTAGCGGAACAACAAACGCAAGCAGCCGAAGCCCAGACTATCTTTGATCAGAAAGATGCTGCAGCTAGAGGAATGCAGGGAAGGGGCACTAGTCGGTTAGACTCAATCCAATCAGCTGTTAATGATGAAAGAGATGCTGCATCGACTGCACTCGACAGTGCTAATGAACGTGTATCAAATGCTTCTGGTGACGTTGATGAAGCGACAACGAAAGTTCAAGGTTTGCAACAGCAATTCGAGGAGCATAGCACAGCTGCCGCGACTTCTGCCGAAAAGACGGCTGCAGCAACCGAAGCTGATGTCGCATCCGGTGTTGAAGATGCAGCCAAAGCCATACGTATTGAAAAAACAATCAAGGGTCTGAAGGACGCTGAAGATGCCGCTGCAGCATCAGAAGAGGGAGGTGATATATTTGGAGCCCTAATTGCTGGTGGGATTGCTCTTGCCACATATGCAATCGGCTCTAAAGTACATGTACACAATGCAGTCGAGCCTCCAGCACCTATAGTCAGACAACTTGCCTCATACTCTGCAACAATCGGTGCCTAGACTACAGGGATGTCTTGATGGGTTTGAACTCAGAGTCATGATAGTACCCAGGGGTAGTGTAGTCGACAACGAGAAAGGAGTTTTTGGCTCTGGTCGCATCCCTAAAGATATTCACGAATTCTTTCTTGGTTTTCAAAAAGTTCATGTCATCCGTGATCAGGTCTAGCTCTTTCTGAGAGTTCCCGAAGAGGATTGCTGCAGTGCAGTTCGTACGAATGACAGTACTGAGCTGGCTGTACTTCTGTGCTGTCACGATAGTCGAGATAGACGCATGCCTTCCGTTACAATAGAGCTGTGACATCACTCCGTTTACATTGCATTTGAGATCACCGGCGAAACTACAATCGTCTACCAACACCAGAGACCTTACTGGAGCTTTCCCTTCCTCAACTGATTCTGCAGCCATATCTTCGATGTGGTCATAAATAGCCTGGAGTCGGTCTTCCGAAAACCTCATTATATTTGAACCAGGTACGTCAAGTTGGTCGGCCAGGATACGCAGTTTCTGATCCAATTTGTTGTTGCTTATGAGATAGATGTCCTCAGGCTCAAACATACCTCCGTAGAACTCAGGACGCAGCAGAAGGTTGAGAATGATGGTAGACTTGCCGGACAGTTGGCTCTTGCCTATCACTGCCATACGTACTGGTAAGTCCGGAATTCCATCCATAGGTGTATAGTAGGAGTCTGACTTATCAATCACTTTGAGAATCTTACGATCTGCCATTTAACTGATAGAGAGAAAGAAGCTCACTATCATTTCTTTGCATAGTTCTCCTGTGTGCCAATGGAATGCATCATTGAACCAGCTAGTTCTTTCTCTCGCTTACGCTGTTCGAGATCTATACCCTCTGTAGCCCAGATGTGTCTGAGGAGGTTTATTGTGATATGCTTGCCTGTGCCAGCGAAGACTGCCTTCATCGAGTACTGTACCTGAGACTTGGTGAGCGGCTTGCCAAAGAGGTACCCTTCTTCTCTCCCATCTAGGAATTCCTTGATCTCAGTAGCTAGTTCTAGAGAGACAGGGACCGTCATTTGACCGTATTTACCACTCGTCTTGTAGTCCTGGAAGATGAAGCTAACAGGGTTGCCGTCCTCGATGAAAAGGTAGTTGATATTCGGCTGGATTTGCGAGAAGTCAGTGAGCAGTTCCATACCACCGTAGTCGTTCCGGGCAGGCGGCTGAAAGGCATACAGGTAAGCAACCAATCTGTTCCTACGGTCTTTAGGGCGATCCGTTGGTAATACAGAAGCGTAGGCCTGTATCTCATCTAGCGGCATCCAATTTGCTAGTTGTGTTTCACTCTTCTCGTTTGCTTGAACTACCTCGTTCTGCTCCAAGCTTAGGTCAGTGAATACTCGATGGTACTCCTGAGAAGACTTGCTTGTCTCTCCGTAAAGATGATTGCTCATGATGAGGAGTGCTGTTACTGTGGCTCTTTGAACAGATGGAGAGAACTCCCTTAGTCGAAGTAAGGTCTTCTGGTGGTCCTTTATCCACCTAATCCTGACCTTGTTCTCCGAGATGCCCGAGCCCAGATGGTTCTGCACCGTAACTGGAGCCGCACGCTTGAGGCTATAGAAGTATGCTTTGCTCGTGTATGGACTGATCCCGGGTTTGGCTTCGGAGATGAGGGAGACAAGGGAGTAGGTAGCAGGCATATACAATTCAGAGAGATAATCTCTCTCTATCTATTCTCCATGTACAGTATAATGTTTGATCAGAAGATAGTAGACATCATTACTCAGACGAAAGACAAGAAGAAGAAGCCTAAACCTTTGAACAAGATCTTCAAGGGTGCCAAGGGCAAGGCTCCTAAAGGGACACACACAATGAGTGACGGAACTATCATGAGTGGGACGAAGCACAGCAAGAGTAGCAAGGTGCTAAAGAAGGGCAAGGGGAAGCGTTCAAAGTATTGAAGTTATTCTCTAGAGAGAAGTCAATGAACACCGCCGTTCCCATCAAAGATGTAACAGAGTTCCTCTATCTCTACTTCCAAGCGAGGAACTGTCAGAAATGGAACTGGGTATCCTACAAGGTATTTGCAAAGCTCATCAGACATGCTACTGGTAAGAAAGACACTGAAGAGATAAGAAAGCTTTGGCAGGATCTCTTTGCTCTAGGGGTATTTGAGAAACGAAAGATTAGGAGTTCCACCGAATATAGATTCAAATATTCTCTCCACTAGGAGTAAATCAAACATGCGTGAAGTATATTTCGAAGACAATGACCCTGATTATCGACCCTCTACCGAGAGTGAAGACGAACTATGCGACAGTGACTGTGAAGGGTGCGACGAGTGCATGGAATACGACGTTGCTAACTTCTATGACGGAACCGGAGAAGATGCTGTTATCTCTGGCCTACTGACGTTTGTGACGAATAGAGAAGCTCTGCTACCACAGCACGTACCGTTATATAAGGAGCTGCTCAGGAATCTCCTTGATGAAGCTAACTATCTCTACAAATAACGTTTGTAGAAACATCTCACTATAGGCTATATGTCCGATAGTGAGAATGTATTTGAACAACCTGAAGCAGAAGCCGTGACCGTCGAGATAGAGCCTGAGGCTGCTGCAGAAGAGGTTGAAGAGCCTGAGCCTGAGGAGCCGCCGAAGAAGGCAAAGAAGCCTAGAAAGCCAATGTCTGAGGAACGGAAGCAACAACTTAGGGAAAATCTCAAGAAGGGACGCGAAACCAGTCTGAAGAACAGACAAGCCAAGGCAAAGAAGAAAGGAACCTTTAGGAAGGCTGTCTCTCTCGAGGACCAAGAAAAGGAGGAACAAGCCCTGGAGATTGCACAAGCCAAGATTGCTGCTGCTGAAGCTAGGAAGGAGCAACGTGAAGCCGCAAAGCATGCACGGGCTGAGGCTTCCGAGGCCAAAGAGCTAGCTAAACAACTGAGAGTAGAACTAGATGAACTGAAGGCCGAGAGAGCTGAATCGAAGAAGAGAAAAGCAGCTATTA
>Ga0181400_1001232_pt1 | contig 10662 bp, 11 predicted proteins | sample 23SPOviralmetaG_FD_130129 | JGI IMG/M metagenome (GOLD analysis project Ga0181400, IMG submission 130129) | Marine viral communities from the oligotrophic San Pedro Time Series (SPOT) site, San Pedro Channel, CA, USA - 23 SPOT_SRF_2011-06-22 | ecosystem: Environmental > Aquatic > Marine > Strait... | reverse complement strand
AGTTTCTGATAAGATAGGCTCCATTTATTATTAATATTCTATTACTTTATATTTTTTTTTTAGAAAATTAAAAATTATTTATTTAATAGCACACGGTCCACAAGTACCAAATCTTAAATTTCCAGGGGCGGCATTACACGCTGAACACGTGCCAAAACTACATCTACTTCTTTTATTACCATAAAACATATAAATTGGTACATCATCTGGTCCGGTATACAGGTCACTTTCATTACCTGTATACATTCTAGGTTTATCCTTTCTAACTGTAGGGAAAGGATCGAAATCATCGTCGCGAGCTACTCTTGCAATTTTTCTCCATCTGTTTGTAATAGGGTCTCTGTAATAACCCGGTTTATATATTAACTGCTGTCTTCCGGTCTTAGGATTTATTTGATATCCCGGTTTTAATTTAATATTTGGTCCATTTACACATCTACCGCGATCATTTCTAATTTTACCAGTTGCGCAGCTTTTTCTATATTTACCCGTGGCTTCATTGAATTCATAACCTACTAGTTTAGGCGGAATATAACCAAACTTTAAAACTTTTTTCCAAGCAGCCTTGAGTGTTATACCCTCGCGATGATGAAGTTTCATCGCTTTTTTTGCAAGGTCTTGGGTTTTAGTTCTTGGTTTAGAAGTTTTTCTTCTATTAGATGTAGACGAAGATTTTTGATTTCTCTTAACTCGTTTCCAGGCAGCCTTGAGTGTTATACCCTCGCGATGGTGAATTTTCATGGCCTTCTTGGCATCTCCTTTTTTACCAAAATTCATTATCTTTAAATTAATATAAATATATTTAATTTAATTTAATTTAAAGAGAAATTACATTTACATTTACATTTACATTTACAATGAATCCAGTATTTGCATTATTGAATAATATGAAAGGAACAAAACTGTCTGTTAAAAAGATGTCTAAAAAACTTAATCTAAAGAAAAAAAACATTTTTTATTATTGTTTTAAGGATATTCGTATCCGAAGAGTTAGTGGAGTAGAAGTAGGTTCTGGAAAATGTAATATGTCAGTTTTTACTATTGACCCTTTGTAATATTAGGAAAAATTTCTTTTAGTTTTTCTTCACAACCTTCGAAGAACAAAAAACTCCATGCCATTTTTTCCTTATTCCAATTTGCATTAAAATTACTTTTAATTATATCTTTATTTGAGAATGTTTTTTTGCCTCTAATACATATATAATTATCATCTATTTTATAATACAAGTCTGGATCTTCTATCGGTTTGTTTTCAGTGACACCAGGGCTAATGTCTTTCAGGTTAGAATTTACAATTACCTGCAGAAGTTCGACTAAAGGATCTATTTTATTTGTTATAACTTTATGAAGTTTATCAATTTTATCATTTATATCATTTATTTTTTGATGTAATCCATCCATATCAGCGCCAATATCATAGTCATCTGTAAGATCGTATTCTGCCATTTATAAATAGATATATTTTATAACTTTAAACTATTTCCTTAATATTAGAGTGAGATCTATACATTAATATATACTTATTTAAAGAGAATACATCCGACTTTAAAATTTTTTCTATATCCTCCCTATAACTTTCATCATTTACCCAATATTCCATTCTATATAATACACTTTTCCCTTTTGTGCAATCTACTATGCGAATACCATTGATGTTTTCGTTCATCTTATTATTATTAGATATTAATTCTAGCATGCTAGTAAGCCACTCATCTTGAAATTTTTTAAAATTATAATTATTTTTAATGGATAATTCAAATCCGTTTTTATTCATATCGTGTTCCCAGCAGGGATAAATATCGTCTTTAAAAAAAGAATATGCACATGGCGTAGCCCCAGTTCTTTTAATTTTTTTAATTGAATACCCGTCTGAAAACAATTCATATATCTTTGGTATATTATTGTATGTTCTCCAAAAAGTTTCAATATCATTTATATCCATAAGTTTTTCAATATTATCGTTATATAATTTACCTAAATCTTTATAATGTAAATATAACGACCATTTATTACAGAGTTCCATATTATAAATGTATATAAATGTATATAATTTCTTTTTAAATCGTTAAAAAAGAAATAATATATTATGTATTATATAATATAGATAATATAGATAATGCAATATGGGAGTACACACGTCCAAATTCCAGATACTTCTGTGCAGTGTGGGAATATTACAGGACCACAAGCCGCGAAATCAAATATAAATCCAAAAGTATGGGGTCCTTATTTTTGGAAGACATTTCATTATACAGCATTTGGGTTTCCAGAAGAACCAACGGTATCTGATATGGTTTATTACTTTGATTTTTATCACTCCTTTATTAAAATTTTACCATGTGACGAATGTTCATATTCATCCCAAGAAATATTACAGAAAGTTCCACTTCCAATCATGGACCTAGGAAGCGCATTAAGGTCTGGAGCAACGGTCTCTTATTACTCGGACAGCAACCAAATGCGCCAGGGTCTAATTAAATGGACATATGATTTTCATGATGAAGTTAATAAAAAATTAAATAAAACTTCACCAACTTATGAACAATTTATATATAAATATACCAATACACCCACATCAAATTTTAAAAAAAGTATACTTCTTTGTTTATTGTTAATTTTATGTATAATTTTAACTATGCGCTACACATAATGCAATCTTTAGGTGCTTGTTTTTCTTTGGAAAAATCAGTAGTATAATTTTGATTTTCCAGAATAGACTTAGTCCTGATATAATAAGAACCGGTTTTAAGTCCATTTTTCCATCCATACATATGTATAGAGTGAATTATTTTCGGTTGAGGGGGGTTAACAAATAAGTTTAAACTTTGACTCTGATCAATAAATGGACCTCTTTCAATCGCTAAAGTTAAAAGACTTTTTTGAGGCAATTCCCATGCTGTTTTGTAGATATCTTTTATATCTTTTGGTAAATTCAAACCTTGAACAGATCCTTTATCGAGCATAATTTGTTCTACAAGTTCTTTTGTATATAAATTTCTAGAACGAAGTTCATCAATAAGATGTTGATTTACTATAATATAGTTTCCTGATAAAACTGCACGCGTATACAGATTAGACGTATATGGTTCGAAAGATTCATTATTACCCATAATCTGTGCAGTTGAAGCAGTTGGCATGGGGGCAACAAGCAGACTGTTTCTGAGACCAAAATTTATTATATCTTGTTTAAGAAAGTCCCATTTTTCATTTGAGATGTACTCCGGTGTCTTTCCCCACATATCAAATTGCAATATTCCCTCACTTGTCGGCGAGCCTTTAAATGTTTCATATGGTCCATCTTTTTTAGAGAGATTGTTACTTTCAACAAGAGAATTATAATAAATACATTCAAATATATTTTTATTCACTTTACGGGCGGCATCAGAATCGTAAGAGATTCGCATCTTCATAAGAGCATCTGCAAACCCTTGGACTCCGATTCCAATTGGTCGATGCTTCATATTAGAATACATAGATTCTGGCGTTGGATATCTATTAATGTTAATTATATTATTCAAATTGACAACAAGTTCCCGTGTTTTTTTACCAAGAAGCTCGTAATCAAACTCTGCCGAGCTGGTGATAAAACTAGGCAAACAAAGACTTGCTAGATTACATACAGCCGTTTCATTTGGATCAGAATACTCTACAATTTCTGTACATAGATTGCTACTTTTAATCATGCCATAATTTTTTTGATTTGATTTTTTATTAACAGCATCCTTGTATAAAATATAAGGAGAGCCAGTTTCAATCTGAGAATTTATTATTTTTTCCCAAAGATTTTTTGCAGATATTTGTTTTCTAAATTTACCATCGTGTTCGTATTTGATATATAGTTCTTCAAATTCGTCTCCCCATGTATCACACAGCTTAGGACAATCATTTGGGCACATCAAAGACCACATTTGATCGTTTTCTACGCGTTTCATAAATAGATCTGGTATCCACAATCCATAAAAAAGATCTCGGGCACGCATTTCTTCTGCGCCATTATTTTTTTTCGCATCCAAAAAGTCAAAAATATCAGGATGCCAGGGCTCAATGTACATTGCAAATGATCCATTTCTTTTACCACTTTGATTAATATGACGAGAAATGTTATTATATACCCTTAGAAGAGGCATGAGTCCATTACTCTTACCTCCCGTTTTATTAATATGAGAGTCTTTTGCTCTCACATTACTTATATGAAGCCCAATTCCTCCGGCCCATTTGGAAATTTGAGCCATGTCAGATGCAGTTTTATACAGTCCTTCGACAGAATCGTCTGTCCCTAGAAGGAAACAAGAACTTAGTTGCTGATGATCGGTGCCCGCATTAAAAAGAGTTGGCGTTGCATGAGTGTAGTACATTAGTGATAAAGAATCATATGTATTTTTAATATTTTCTACATCATCCCCATGAATAGTTACAGCAACTCTCATAAAAAGATCTTGGGGTCTTTCATAAACAGTTCCATTATTTAAAAGATAACCTCCTCGAAGGGTTTTAAACCCAAAATAAGTTAACTTATAATCTCTATCATAATCTATAGTCTCTTCTATAAAAATTTTGTTTTTTTCAACATCTCTAAAGAATTTCTCTGAAATAATAGAATGTTTATAAAATTCTTGCATAGTTTCATAGAAACTGCATAGTGTATTTTTATGATGGTTATTAATAGCAATTCTACTAGCAAGTAGAAGGTAATCGGGGTCATTCTTAAAAAGAGTTGCCGAAAAACTAGCAGAGAAATCGTCTAACTCACTTGTTGTTATACCGTCGTAAATTAGTGTGCATATATTTTGAGCAATAAAAACCGGATCTATATTCAGTTTTCTGCCCAATTTATTTTCTTTAGATAAATTTGATAATTTAGCAGTAATAAAGTCAAAACGAACATCTTCGCTTTTACCACTTCTTGTAATTACTTTCATCTTATAAATAATTATATATTATTTCTTAAAATTAATTTATAATTAGTTACATTATTTTTAATTGGATTTAAATATTAAGTATATAATCTACCCCAATTCCATCCAGGTGTTTTTAAATTAGAAAATGTATGCATCGGGGGCGAAGATACCCGTCTCGGTTTGTTTATTGTTTGAATTTTTTTACTCTCTTTAGATTTTACAGCGCAAAATATCAAGGAGAGTATTACAATTAAAATAGCAGCTAGAAAGAAACGATTTGTTAAATTTTTTTTAAAATCAAGGCTCATTTATATATATGCAATTTAATTAATTTTGAATTTAATTAATTTTGAATTTAATTAATTTTGAATTTAATTAATTTTTAATTTAATTTAATTAATTTTAACTTAATTTGATCTTATAGTCCAAGCCCCTTGGGGTGCAAAAGTAACGTTCTGATAAGGTTGGGCTCGTTTTTTACCCTTTGTGCTCGTTACTGCATACCCTAAATTATTAGAGACATCAGAGACAGACATTTTTTCTGGTGCATGATATCTCATCTCAGGACCTCCGCGCACATTTTTAGAAGAACGACGTCTTCTAGACTGCGCAAGTCCAGAATTAACCCTATTGGCATCTGCACGCCGTAATTTGGTATGCTCTTGCCTATGTCTGTCAAGCAAATGAGAATTATAATTTTTCATTTCATGTGTAGAGGACGGAAAGCGTCTGGTTTCGCTCTTCCCCCCCATAAATTTACCTACAATAACCCAAATGATAAACAGAACTAATACTACCGTCAAAATTTTAATGACAGTCGGTGAAAGAAATTTAGATACGGTGCTCTTGAAGAAAAAAAGTCCAGCTAAAGGAATCATTAATGGGATAAGCATTAAAAGTCCAAATGGCGGAACTAGGTTCGCAAGCCCGCCCATTACATTTCCGCTCAATGTAGCATTTTCTGCTCTGAGTTTAGTGTTGTTGTCTCCCATTGTAGCCATGATAGCATCGTAATCCATGCCCTGAGTCAATGTATCAAATGATTCCTTCGAACTTAATACATTAATCATTTCGCTGGTGATTTCCTCGGCGACCTTGCTAGTCATTCCCACAAGAGTCTCGATTTTCATATCAACTTCCGACGTGTTCGTGAGGTTAAAGTCCGTCAATTTAACATTTCCATTGAAATTAACAGATATTGTCTGGTCGTTGATCAACTCCACTTTCGATTCATTCGCTTCCTGTGATAAGATTGACGAGTTTGTTTCAAAGTAGTTATTAACTTTCTCATCTGAAATCGATTTAACTCCTTGCGGAAGAGAGTCGACGCCTAGGGATTCCTTAAGTTTAGTCTCAGCCTCCATTTGAGCGCCTTGTATCATGGTATTCTTTAACTCTGTATCTGTATTAAAATTAATTTCGCTTACTTTTACAATACTACCCGTGAATGTGTTTTTGGCGTTAAATCCATCAATATCGATTTGCGGAAGACCCCAGCCGGGGGTATTTAATTGTCTGGTCGCTTCCAAGGACGCATCGATGAGCTTGTACAACAAGTTGTCTGGCAACCTACTCTGACCGAGTAGAGCTCGATTGTTCGCCTCGTTAGTCAATTGTCTGTCCCTTGAAAGTGCGACATCAGACAACATCTTTACGCTACCCTTCGCGGTGCCATTGATAGTAAAAATGATTGACTGTCCCGACGTAACGTTTACCGTTTCCGAGGACGTCTTGCTTGAGATATTACACGTAATGTTCTTTTGCGTATTCATGACATTACGCACTTTTACCATTACTGGCTCACACCCTTTCGATCTCATGTGTCTATCTATACTGTTACGAGCTGACGTTGTGGAGACGCCACCCGCAGCAACTCCCCATAAACCAGCAGCGACTGCAAAACTATCTGTAGCCGTGAGCTCATTCGAAATTTTGGTTTTTGCCTCACTCGTGCACTTTTCATTCAAACCTAAATCTTTTACTAACGTATCAATGGTTGCTTCCACCTTAACGGGATCGGCATTGCCAGTATTTGGATCTTGAATAGCAAGAGCCGTATCATTGGCTCTCGCGTTCAAATTCTCCTCAGGTTGCGGCTCTACAGATCGATTGCCTGGTGTCAGCACGGAGCCGTCCGAGTTCAAAGTTGGCGCGCTTCCTATCACTTGAAGACCTGTATCTAAACATCCAGCATTCTCCGAACTCATATTGTATTTATATTATATTATAATATTATTTTTTTATTTTTTTTATTTTTTTTTAAGATAATAATATAAACCAATTAATAAAATTATAATTGCTATTATAATTGCTATTATAATCGCAAGATAAGAAGTATCTTTAGGTTTATCAGCGAACTTAGTCAACAATACTTTACAACTTCCGTCGGATGATGTAGCAACAGGGTTGTATTCTTCATATCGCGGGTCCATACAACCAGTGTAGTCTTCAAATTCACATAAAGTGGGGACACTATCCGCTGTAGCTTCGGAGTTATAGTTTTTCGCGTTAAGCTGTTTACATCCCATTATTGTACCCGGCGGAAACTTACAAGAACCATCATCCCGGTACTTCTCCACATCATCTGTAATGCCGACATAGTTCTCAGCATCTGGATTGATGCATCCGTCGAGGTACCGACAAGTTCCATCGTCCACTGTAGCTAGACTATCATAGTTATCAGCTTTAGGCTCCCTGCAACCAGGTACTGGATATTCACAAGGACCCTCCACTGTGTATTTTGAGTCATAGTTCAACGCACCTGAATCCATGCAACCTGCTAAACCTGAACCCGAATCACATGATGCTGTTTGTTCACCTGTAAAAGTGCTTCCATTTTCAAGGAAATTATTAAGATCCTCGCAAGTACCCCCATAATTACCACATATATTATAATTGTCCATTTCAGAGCCTGTGAAGGAACCAAATATAGTGTAGTTAATACTGCATGTAATATTTACCGAAGATTTGCGTACACAACCGGCGATTGCAGTTGCGTTGCTGCCTTCACCTGTTATTGCTGTGAGTGCGTCGCTGTGCCCCAATTGATTAGTATTAGATACAGCTTTTATTAAGGAATATATGAATGAATTAGAACCCTGTTTGTTTACAGTACGCAAAGCATATCTCAAAACAGTAGAGGGATAAGTTTGTTCGGCGTCTTGGTGCGTGTTGCATGCCCAAAGTACATCGGCGCCCGCCTTGGCGCTCATCTGTGATCTTTTATCTTTGAATGTAACCACCGCTGTTTCAATATTGGTTTCTTTTTCTAGTTGAGTATACTCTGTTCCGGGGCTGCTGATGCTATTGTCCGAGTTTTTACCCTTTAAATCAAAATTATCATTCCAATATCCGTAAGTATATTTATATTGGTCATTCCAGTCATAATCGGTATCTCTAGGCGAACCTTTAACAGGGTCTGCATGAGCCTCGAACAATAAATTTGCGTCTGTTACATTAGAATGGTAATGGTAAGAAAATTCAGCTTGTTCCGGATTTAGCATAATATTACACAACGGGTCTCCATAAAACTGTCTGTATCTACCATTTGAATATCTGGGTCCTAGTTTTGATACCTTATTAAACATTTTGTCCTGTGCAGCACGACGCTCCGCCGAATCTAATGGCAGGTCAGAGCTTTGAATCGGAATTTGGCGATTGCCTATTTTAAATGCATTACAATATCTGCCTACAACATGTCGGTATTTTTTAACACATCTTCCTTGTCCTAGAAACACACCATCACCATCTGCGTCATCTCCCCCAACTTGTATATTATAAGCCTCGTTTGGTAGTTCTGAGAAGTGTGCATGTTTCTTATTCTTTATTTTAACTAATTTATGTACCCATTTCCCATCTTCATTCTTTTCAGTTTTCCAATTTTTTGTATTATTATTGGTGGATTGGGTGGGACCATTGTCTCCGTACACAACTTGAGTATACTCAAGCATCGGGTTATAATATTTATCCTTAAACTCTTTCCTATGAATGGGGTTATAAAGTAAATAATATTGAGGAACAAAATCAATAGAACGGTTAGACCCCTTCTCTGCAATTGGACTAGCGTCTAGTTTTTCAATATCCGGTGTATAAATAATAAACTCACAATTGAGATTAAAAATTACATTTGTGTTATAAAAAAAAACTGGCTTTTCATCTCTGTTTGTAAAATTACCTAGAACATTACTATTTGATATTGTTAATTCAGTATTAGAAGCATCTAGGGCACTGTCGCGCGCATATTGTGGGTTGGCAACCTGAAGCTCACGATTTTTATTCCACGACTTATCATGAATTGTTCTATTTCTTAATATATATACGGGTCCACCATCCTTGCCCGGCATGACGGTAATTCCATTCATTTCTGCATCTTGGAAATCTATTTTATCACTAAAATCATGGTGAGAAAAATTTCCAAACTTATCGAAAATGATACCATCCCCGGTACCTTCATTATTTAAAGCATTGTATATAATTGCATTTTGTGCAGGTGTATATTTTGTTACAGATAAAAATCCAATATTTTCAGTGTTCCTTTCATAAGAATTTTTAAAATCAGACCATTCTTCTGTCTCCTGCTTGTTTTCCGCGATTCCATTGTTACTATTTGTGGGTATATAGATCCAACCAAACCCAAGTTGTTTGAGAGTCCAGGATTCTCGATCTTCGGCAGTGGGAATATCACTTCCTCCATTTTGAATATCACAACTATCGCTAACATTTCCATTGATGAATTTTTTTAATATTGGATTTTTAAATGCCAGATACATCTGTTTTTTTGCATTATTTATTACGTCAGTATTAAAGTTAGTAATATCAGCAGTAGAGGCCATCACTATTATTATATTATAATAATTTATTTTAAAAATTTATTATTATAATTTAATTTAAATTGAAAGTGTTATTTAAGAAACTGTTGTGTTTTTATTTACATTTGCAGTCAAAAATTTAGTTTGCTCTAACTGTACCCCCTGTGCATAATGTAGATCTTTAATTTTCCTTTCACTCTCCCTGAGAGATTCTTCAGATTTTTTTAATTTGTCTGCCAACGTGTGAACAGCTTTTTTAAGCTGTTCATTTGTAGGATTCTCTATACCTACTAAAACTTCTTTCTTATCTGATTTAGATAAGAAATATATTACAATGATTGCAAAAAATGCAACCGCGATTGATATATTTTGAAGATTTAATTCAAGCATTTATTAATAATAAATATATTATTTTTTTTTAAATTCCCTAAAAATATTCCCACCATTCAATAGCTGTTCTGCAATAAGACGCATTACTTATTTTAATTCTCTCTATAATTGATGCGCGGAGATCGTTTGCAATGTCTATACTGGGCTGTAGACGACATTGCACACCAAAGGGATAATATATATCATTTATCGCGTCAATCCATATAGCGGGTTCGTGAATAAAATTATATTTTATTTTGTTGTTAAAAAAAACTAACATTCTTTTGAATTTATAAGGACTAATCACTCCACTTCCTATACTTAAAAAATAGGATAATATATCAAGATTTAGTTTTACCCTGTTGTAATACATTCTCTGAATACATTCTGCTGCATCGTTTTTAAGCATGGTGTATATAAGGTCGTTAATTTCCTCAGGAAATTTGTGACATATATTATAGACTAAGAATTTTTTGTACTGCATGTTATTATATATTTGTTGTTATATCATTGTTTATGAACTTAATATTTAAATAAAAATGCAAACATCTTGTGTTATTCAGAGAAAACTTCAGTAGTTTGTTTTT
>Ga0181400_1001227_pt1 | contig 10683 bp, 20 predicted proteins | sample 23SPOviralmetaG_FD_130129 | JGI IMG/M metagenome (GOLD analysis project Ga0181400, IMG submission 130129) | Marine viral communities from the oligotrophic San Pedro Time Series (SPOT) site, San Pedro Channel, CA, USA - 23 SPOT_SRF_2011-06-22 | ecosystem: Environmental > Aquatic > Marine > Strait... | reverse complement strand
AGCCGCCGCAATGCTTGTAAGTCCGACTATTTCGAACGTGTTTGCTACTATTGTAGTCATTTTTTTCTCTCTTCTATATATGTATATGTGTGATGTTGTCTCGCAACATGTATATATTTAACACGTAACGAGACCTTTTACAACTGCAAATTACACAAAGACGCCATGCGCCTATTGCATACCTACTTGCATACCTTTAGACTATATTACGTCTATCTAACTTATCGCCACGTAGCATACAGTCTAAGACGTATGCTTGATCACCTTTGCTAAATTCTGTCTTAACATAAGTTTCAAGGTTATGATTGATCTGCATCAATCCTGTTTTTCTTGGTAGTCTGACCGCAGTCATTACACTACCTAGCATATCTGCTATGTTTCTCATTGTTTTCTCCAATATGTAATGATGCTTTATAAGGCGAGCGCCACGTGTCTTTTCACGTTTGTCAGGTCGAAGGTGTGAATAACTTCTCTTTTCTGGCCAATCTATTTATCTTTAGGTTGACAAATGATAATTAAAATTGTAATTTATATAAGTTACATTTGTGAGCGACGGGGTAAAGCCGTCAAGCAAAGGAGAAAACAATGGACGCACTCACTTTATGGAGCCTACTTGGCTTCTTATTCGCAGCCTATGCTGTGATAGCAAACGATTCAGTACAGACTCTCGGTACATGGATGGCATCAAACAATGAGAGATTCAACTACAAAACATTATGGATTGCGGCAAGCGCAGTTCTACTAGCCACACTATGGTATGGCTGGCATGTAAATGGTGGAGACATCAGTTACGGCAGACTCAACAAGATACCCTGGCAAGAAGTGCAATGGTATCATGCAGCCGCACCGGGTGTACTTGTATTACTTACACGCAAGGGTGTGCCAGTTAGCACATCGTTCCTAGTATTAAGTGCTTTCGCAAGTACCTTTGTGCTAGAGAAGATGCTTATGAAAAGCATTATGGGCTACGGCATTGCGGCTATGTTCGCATACGGAGCATGGTATGTGATCAGTAGGTGGATGGACGAAACAGCACCAGTTGCCGAAAAAAACAAAAACTACTGGCGTGTAGCACAATGGGTAGCAACAGGGGGCTTGTGGTGGACTTGGTTGTCACATGACATGGCCAACATTGCAGTGTTCCTTCCACGTGAAGTTCCTCTGGACCTAATGTTCCTAGTCAGTGTAGTGTTTGTAGGCGGCTTGTTCTTTATGTTTAGAGAACGTGGCGGCAAGATACAAGAGATTGTATTAGAAAAACACAACACAAGATACGTAAGGTCAGCAACGCTAATTGATCTATTCTATTGGTTGTGCTTGTACTTCTTCAAAGAGCTGAACGACATACCTATGTCAACTACTTGGGTGTTCGTTGGTATGCTTGCAGGACGTGAACTTGCTATTGCAACATTCACAGGCAAGAAGAAGTTCAAGAGCGTGTTTCCGCTAGTGGCAAGAGACTTCCAAAAAATGATGATAGGACTAGGTGCAAGTGTTGCCATCGTCCTAGCAATTCATTATGTGATTGTTCCGAACGGACTATAATATTGAAAGGGTTGTGTCGACGACACAACCTTTTCTCTTGACTTGTGTAGTAGTGATGTTATAATTAATAGTATGATGATTAATTGGGATAAGCAAATGATAAAGTCGGAGATTAATAAGATCTCATTTGCTGAGTCAGACCCTCGAATGGATGGGTTTGTAACTTGGGGGTGCAAAAAAGACTTGTATGAATTGCTGTGGTATATAGAAGATGCATTAGAAAAGTGTAGTGACTATGTAACTGAAGAAGAACATCTCAAAAGTAGAGACAAAGAATTAATGTTAAAGGCACTAGGAAAAAAATGAAGATAGGAATAGCTGGTTACGGCTTTGTAGGCAAAGCACACGAAGGTGCTTTGAAAGATTATCATGACTTAATTATATATGATCCTGCACTAGGACACTACGGTGATCTAAGACACGCTGACGCAATTATTGTTTGCGTGAGTACACCTCAAGGATCACACGGCGGATGTCATATGGATAATGTGTATTGCATTGTTGAAGACAATCCAAATGTACCAATACTAATTAAGAGTACAATTAGTTTAGAAGGATGGGATATGTTGAAACATGTATTCCCTCACACAAGCCTTACGTTTAGTCCAGAATTCCTACGTGCGGCATCAGCATTAGAAGACTTTCAAAACACAAAGACAATATTACTAGGCGGAGGCAACACAGGCTTTTGGGCCGAGTTGTTTGTTAAAGCAATGGGAAAGATTAATGTTACCACAGCATCGGCATCAGAGCTTATTGTAACCAAATATGCTCGTAATAGCTTCTTAGCACTAAAGGTTAGTTTCTTTAATCAAATATATGATTTGTGTAAGGATGCAGGTATTGACTATGAAGCAGTTAGAGAACATATAACAGCAGATGCACGTATTGGAGATAGTCATACAACTATTACAGACGAACGTGGTTTTGGAGGACATTGCTTTCCCAAAGATACAAGTGCATTTATTGTGTCAGGAAAAAAGCACGGCAAACATCTATCAATATTAGAACATGCAATTGACTACAATAAGACTATCCGTAATGAGAATTCTTAGTCTAGTTTACTAATGTGTTTGATATATTCAACCATTGAGTGATCGCCAAAGTTATCAATCTTACCTTGTTTAATACCCATCCACATACCACGACATCTATCTTTAAACATTTGCCAGCCAGTTGGCTTTCTATACTTGCCGTAAGCATTTAGGTAATGTTGTTCACCGTGATGAACATAACCCATTGCCCAAAGAGGAACAGTAGTAACAATATCATTGTTGTTCTTCCAGCGATGATGTACAACACCTAAGCTCTTAACATAACCTCTCCAACCTACACGTGGCGAGCCAAATGTATACAGCTCAACTGGATCGTTAAGTTCTACGTCATGCATACAACGACTTGACATTATAGTTGCCATTGCCGCTCCTAGTGAGTGTCCACAGAACCAAAGTGTTTTTCCTAAGTTTACCTTACGATTAATGTCTTCTGATATCGCCGGCCATAGTTCGTCTACTTCTGCTTTGAACCCTTGATGTACTCTACTAATATTTTCAGCTACTACTGGAATAGCCTTTAGGTCTGCACTAATGTCGTTAAACTCTGTCGGTTGTGTTCCACGACATGCAATTACTAAATCTGTCTTGTTCATAAAGCGGTAAGCCTGCGCCCCATCTTTCTCATAAAACTCTGTTGTTGTAAACCCTAATTTCTTTGCTTGACTCTTTGCATCCTTAATGTTACAATATGCTATACTAGATAAATTTGCAAAAAGCAAGGATCTTTCTTTAAAATTCATGTTTGAAATTGTCATATACGCCCTCTCGTTCCTAATACATAATATTTATATGTATAGAACACTAAATACATGTAAGGAAGTCCAATGAAAAAGCATACTAGAAGCATATTACAAGAATTAAGTAACTTACATCCAACTCGTAAGGATAATGATTATCATATTGATAGCACAGCTAATAATATTATTGAAAGTGCTATCAATCTTCTTAGTCGTATACACACAGTATATGATCAAGATACTGCTGGCGAATTGGAAAGACGTTTTATCAATAGTATTAAATCAGGCGATGCTCGCAAATTTAGACGTAGCATGAATAAAGTAATAGAGAGTAAGAAAAATGATTCTTAAAGAAGGCGGCAACGTATTTAAAACTGAACCTGACAAGAAACTTATTGCATCAAGAATCGCAACAGCTGATGTAAAGCCTACTATTGATTGGCTTAATTCTACATTTGGATTTAAGTTTACTCCAAAAGAATTTTTAGGAACTACTGGTACAAAAACACATCCAGACGGAACATTCGAAAAGAACTCATCTGGTGACCTAGATCTTAATACTGATACTAGAGAGTTACCTAAGGAAGAAATAATTGCAAAACTTAGTGCGTGGTGTCAAAAGCAAGGCATCCCTGATTTAGAGATTATGAACAAGGGCAGAACATTTGAAGCAGGTTGGGTAAAAGATGCTGGGTTGCAGGTACACTTCCGCACACCTATAAAGGGTGATCCTAAAAACGGTTTTGTTCAAACAGATTTTATGCTAACAGACAATCCAGATTTACAACGTGGAGCCAAGCGTGGTGGCAGTGAAAACTTTACTGGTGCTGATAGAGCTGTACTACTTTCTAGTCTTGCTAGAGGTAGAGGATATAAGTTTAGTCCAACCAAAGGTATAGTTGATCCTAACAATGGCGATGCAGTAGTTGCCAACAACTGGGACGAGATTGCTGAGATACTATTAGGCAAAGGTGCTAAAGAACCAGACACTCATACAGTTGAAAGTATGCTTGCAAAACTAAAAGGCGATCCTAACTATAACGAATTAATTGCTCCATGGAAAGAGGCAATGGAAAAAGCAGGCAAGAGTGTGCCTACAGAAAGTCTAGCAGATAGACAACTAAACAGAATTAGAGAACTTACACAAAGGATATCATAATGAAAATTAATGAAGTAACAGTAATAGAAGCAAGGAGCGAAATGGATAATTTCGACCTTACTGACCAACAAAGAAAAGTTGTAGCAATAGGGCGCCAAATGATGGACATTGCTGCTAAAGCAAAAGACGATACAATAGCTATGAAGTTCTCTAGAGTAGGCGAACACATGACAGACTGGGGTGCAGCATTTGGTCCAAAGAACATGAAAGACCTTGCTAACAAGTCAGGTGAATCTGAAGGAACAATCAAACAGTTAATTGCTTTCACACAAAAACAAAAGCCAATGGCACAACCAAAGTATGACCCAAAGCAAGATAAAGACGGCGATGAATTTGCAGCACCTAGTGATGCAGACACAGATCGTAAAGCAAGAGCATTTGCTAAAGGAAAATAAACTTGGACTTTATTAAAGGACTACAAGAAGCAAGAATGACTAGAGATATGAGTGGTGCTAAGAAGCTCACTTATACAGATTGTTGCGAACGTATGTATCTTACTTTACTTGCAATGGACCTAATGCGTCAGTATCCAGACTTTGAAGGATACGTACAAAGGTATGCTCGAAAGACAGCAGGATTTGAACTATACAAGTATTACAGAGCAATGGGCTCAGACCTATACAACTTTATCTATTTTGTTGTAGGTGATGAAAAGGCACAGGACAAACTTAAAGATCCTGGTGCTGCTAAGAAGCTAAAGAAAGTAACACGAGTTCCTGTACAAGATCTCAACAGGTACATCAACGATCTTAAGAACGGGGTTGCAAAGAACTCAGCAGGTTTGTTTACTAAACTAGAAGCAGGTCTTAACATAACAAATGCTGATTATAAGTTTATTAGAAGAAACATTGCATATTGGCCGTCACTTAACTTGCAAGAGCGCAAACGTGTTGCAACACGTTTGATATATGCAATTAGAGCAAAACTACGTAGCTCAGACTTTATTGAAGACTTTGAAAAGTTTGCAGCATTTAAGAACTTAGAAAAGTCTAATGTTAAAGATCCAGAGCCAACAGTAAGTGTTCCTGATATAAGCATAAGTCCAACTGAAATAGGTTTGTATAGATATCTAGTTGGTAACAAGAATCTTGCAGCAACTAGAAGATTCTTAGACAGTGCAAAGAACGGACAAGCAGCTAGTAGTAATATGGTACAAGGCTATTTGCCAGCTATTAAGATGATTGACGATATAGTAAATGCAGGGCCTGCATATGTACAAAATCTAAGAACACTGCATAAGAGAGCAAAACAGCGCAAATAGAACATTATATTTGCCGCAGATGATAAATAATATATAACAAGTTCATAGAGAATGAACTTGCCATTAGAGAAAACATTAGGAGAATAAAATGGCAACAGCAGCAAAAGTAAACGGTTTAACAGTAGCAGGTAGTTTTTACGGTTACGATCCAATCATCCTTAAGATTACAGGAACAAACGTAGCAACAGCAGATACAGCATCAGCAGACGGCATTGCAGCGTTCACACAAGGTAACCTTTCAAAAGCAATTAGTGCAATTCAAACACAAATGAGCATTGTACACGTTGGCGAAAGAGCTAACAACATTGTATGTGTAATGGTTGACTCAGCAACAGCAAACGCATATGTTTCAGCTAACACTGACACAGACGTAGCAGCAGCAGTTAAAGCATTAGTAGACACAGCAACAGGTGTAACATCAACTGTAGCAGAGATCACACTAACAGCAGGCGACTTAGCATAAGAATTCCTAGCTACCTTTAGGAACGTGATACGGCCGTAATGGCAGGCGTCACACAAAGGGCTCACTTTTTAAGTGGGCCTTTTTTTGTGGCTATAAGTAATAGTATGAGATTTAAAGTTCAAACCCTTATCGATGTAACACAGACAAATGCTCGTAGAGGCGAAGACCGTTATGAAATAATGCAACAGCAAAACTTTCTAACTATGATTCAGACACTAGGTCTTAGAGTAAATCCTATATTTGAACAAGCACCTGCTATACAAACAGTCAGTGTTGATAAATTAGGGTTTGGTAAGAAGTATAAAGGTAAACACAAAGTTTGGACATTCTATTTTGAGATTGATTATGCAGATGGCCTAGATGAGTCTATGTTGATAGATGATTTCCATATTGTGCCAGTAATTGGAGATCTAGATGAAACTATTAAGGACAAAGATAATAGAGCATTTATCTCCAAAAACAAGCAATCAACGAATATTATATTTAAGAAAGTGATAAATAATACTGTAGCATAAAAACTACCAGGCATTATTTACATCATCAAGGCTTACCTTTACACGTAATGAACGGAGATAATAATGGCTGGTGCCACTAACTTAGAAAAAGAAAACCTAGAAGCACATGTAGATTTGTGCCAAGAACGCTATGAGAAGATGGAATTACGTTTATCTAGAGTTGAAGAAAAACTGTCAGTCGTTCATGAAAGTATTACAGAAGGTCAACAGTCAATGACTAAAGTAATCATTGGTGCAGCCGGAACTATAGTAGCAGGACTACTATCTACTATTGTTGTTATCTTAATGAACGTGCCTGGCTAACTCAACGATAAATAACTATATGTTATTACGTGAGCTACATACCCCCGAAGAATTAGAAGAAGCGCAAACTTGGGCTAGATCAGGCATGAAGGTTGTACGCAAGTATCGTTGTAGTGCAGGGCCACGTAAGAATAGAATTGTTGCAAAGATGGCACAATGTTTTGCAGCACCTGATATAAAGAAAAAGATTGCTTTCAAAAGGACTAAAGCACGTTTAGGCAAACGCATGGCACGTAAGGCTAAGAAGACTAAACGTATCAATCCAGCATCACGTAGAGTACAAGCTCTTAATAAAGCAAGGCGGCGCTAGATATGAAATTGCGCCAACTTATTACAGAATGGGTTTGTGGTGGCTGCTATGCAGAACCATGTAACTGTGAAACTGTCGACGAAGGCGTTACACAGATATTTGGCAAAAGCGGCAACAAGGTTGTAAAGAAGTTTCGTTGTACATCAGGTACACGTAAAGGAAGAATTGTTGCTAAGGCTGCTACGTGTACAGCGCCAATGAATGCCAAAAAAGCGCAAACAATGAAAGCAACTAGACGTCGAAAGGGCAAGACGACTAACATAAAGATAAACAGAACTAAGCGTACAAACGCAGCGTCACGCAAATTGTCAAGACTAAACACAGGACGCAGAACTATTAAGCCTAAAGCAAAACGATCAAGGAAGAAAATCAAATGAAAATGAATGAAATAGCACCAGGTATATCAAAAGTTACATCAGTAAAGCCAGGACAGTCAGCAGAAATTGATCACGGCGACGGCACAAAAACTACAGTTGATTTGAAAAAGAATCCTAATGCTCTAAGCAAAGATGCAAGTGGCAAAGTTAAATTAAACAAAACACAACAACCAGGTGGCCCTAAAGATCCTAAGACAACGATCAAACAAGGCGACAAGGTTGCGATGAAATAATATGAAAATAAATGAGCTAGTACAAACTTTTGAAATTTGGATGTCCAATGAAGAAAAAGGGTTATTTGAAACCCTTGAAAAGCCTGTTCCCTTGTCTAGCTTTACCGATAGGGAACAAGTCATTCTTAAATCATTACATCACAAGAGTCTCATAAGTAAAGTACAACATGACGGATATACTTTTGTGGTGAGAAATGAATAGCAAACAACTAATACACGACTTAGAAGAAATTATTCATAACGGACTTGAAGCCGTGCCTTTGCCTGTGAAAAAGGGTAACAGTATACGGATCAAGCAATACATTATACGTGAAAGCAAACATAGTGGATATCTAGTATATTGTTGTAAAGAGAACAAACAAATTGCTAGAACATTCTGTAAAGCAAGTGCAATAGCAATAGCAAAAAGTCTTGCAACAGGATACAATAAACTAGATGAAATGCTTAAATTAGACAGCACAATACAAAAACATGTAAATGATGCTAGATTTTATAAGAATATCATCAAAAAAAGTAACGATGACTTCGTAATTTCGTCAAGAAGTATACGATACGACATCGCAATAGCAGAATCGCAAGGTGCAAAAGACAAATTAGACAAATTTATTTTTGGTCTGTGATAAATAACATATAGCACATTCATTTGGGAAGAGACAATGAACATTAGAGAATTTACAAAACCAGTAACAGCGAAGTCGCTGAACGAGAGCCTAGCAAAACGCTTTGGCGCTCGCATAGATTTAGATAAGTTTACAACTGAGCAACTACAAGATGCTCGTAACAAACTACGTACTAAAGTTTTTAACGTTGAGACAACAGAAGCATTTGACTCCGTTAGAAGTGAACAGTACACAAAGGACAAAATGTTCTTAGACGTAATAAACGCAGAAATTGTTGAACGTCCAGATGATATTATTGCATCAATTGACGAAGCAATTACAATGTCAGAAGGCGCTGAAGACTCAGCAGAACTAGTAATGGCAGCTAAAGATATGGTTGACCGTGTTACAGGTTGGATGGAAGACACAGCAGAGATGCAAACAGAATCAATGCTAGAACTAGCAGATGCTATCCGTGACGAAATGGGCAGTGAGCAGAGTGAAGCATTTACAGCATCAATTAAACCAGCTCTTGAAGCAATGTACAGCGTAATGGAAACAACACGTGAGACTCTTACTCAAGGTGTTGGTATGCTAACAGGCGAAGGCGAACCAGTTGACACTATGGGCGCAGAAGATCCAGGCATGGAAGATCCAGCAATGGAACCAACTGTTGATGGTGATGCAGATATGGACATGGACATGGGCGACGATGATGGACTAGGCGCTGATGCAGCAGCAGCAGGCGGTGAAGAAGAAGCAGGCCGTGAAAAGCGTGAGTCAGTAGAGCGTTCAAAAAAAAAGTAATTGAAGGTGTCGACTCTTCCGGCATCTTTCAAGTACTATCGCATCTAAAGTCACAAGAAAAATTTAAACTATCAATTGACAAACTTGATAAGCTGATGTCAAATATTGGCAAAGGAGAGTTTACCTATGAGGTTTTCAAAGTAGCATACGATGCTGATCCAAAACTACAAGCATTAGTTAAGAACTTTGATCAGCAAACAATTGAACTGAAATCTAGCGAAACAGATGACGTAGCTGGACTTCCAGGCAACCCCGGCGCACCAGGCGATCCAGTAGGACAAATGGCTAAGAACGCTACAGATGTTGGTGCCAGTCTATAAAACTTGACAAATAAACTTTAAGATGTTATTATAGTAATAACACTTAGGAGACCTTATGACTACACGAACTCAAGATGAAATAGTAACAAACATTAAACAAGTATTAGATGATTACATTACTCCTGCGGTAGCGCAGCATGGCGGAGAAGTTAACTTTAGCAGCTTTGATAATGGTATAGTAATGCTCGAAATGAGCGGAGCATGTTCAGGATGTGCAGGTAGTACAATGACACTGAAACACGGCGCAGAGCAAATGCTAACACAAATGGTACCTGAAGTAACACAAGTAGAAGGCTTTGACGATCCGTTTAGTACAGTAGATCCTTTCTTTTCAGATCCGTTTTCACAGCAGCCTTACTTTACTGAACGTCCTGGATTTGATACGGAGACAGACGTATGAGTTTGATTATTGAAAAATACAAGTATGAAAAACTCAAGCGTGTTGAAGTTGGCGGCAAGCGTAGATATGCAGCACCGGGTGGCCCTCCTGTAGCAAGCGTAACAACAATCCTCAGCGGCACCAAAGACATGAGCCATCTTATTGCTTGGAAGAAACGTGTAGGCGAAAAGAAAGCACAAGAGATTGTAACTGAAGCAAGTGGCGTAGGTACACGTATGCACAAGTACCTTGAAGACTATGTTGACAACGGAGTTTGGACAGAGTCAGCAGGTAGCAATCCATACGCACAGCAAGCCTACAAGATGGCGTGTGTTATACGTGACGAAGCAATGGGTGATGTAGATGAAATCTGGGGCAGTGAAGTTCCGCTTTATGTTCCTGGCATCTTTGCAGGCACAACTGACTTAGTAGGACAATACAAAGGCAATCCTTGTATTATGGATTTCAAACAAACTAACAAGCCCAAGAAGCCTGAGTGGGTTGAAGACTACTATTTACAACTTACAGCATATGCATTAGGTCACAACGAAGTGCATGGCACAGACATACGTGAAGGACATATCTTTATGTGTAGTCGTGCTTTGGAATATCAGCAGTTT
>Ga0181400_1001225_pt1 | contig 10698 bp, 11 predicted proteins | sample 23SPOviralmetaG_FD_130129 | JGI IMG/M metagenome (GOLD analysis project Ga0181400, IMG submission 130129) | Marine viral communities from the oligotrophic San Pedro Time Series (SPOT) site, San Pedro Channel, CA, USA - 23 SPOT_SRF_2011-06-22 | ecosystem: Environmental > Aquatic > Marine > Strait... | reverse complement strand
ATGAATAAGGACATTATATAATTATTAATATAATTAATTAATAAATTATTCCCAGTAATTAGTTTCTAATAGAACATCAGGTTCTACGTTGTAATAAGAATATAAAACGCTTATTAACACTGCTATTAAAATTGACGCTATTATTTTATAGACAATATTAATATTAGATTTAGAATCTAAAGTCTGAAGTAGTTTATAAATGATGGCCCCTGATATTACAATTATAATTATAACAGTAACATCTACATTATAAAACTCTAACATTATTATTAATATTAGAGTTTTATAATAATCGAATTTAAACATAATATTGTTTTAATACAATGAAGACTATAATTAAAAATAAAAAAAGTTATGACGCAATAAGAAAAATAGACTTTGGTGACAAGGTTGTTATAATTACATTTGGAACAGATTGGTGTGATAGTTGTAAAAAATTAGAAAAAGAAATAGAACTAATAGATAACATATTATATTATAATCTAGACATTTCTAATGAAGAATTTATAGACTTGGTGGAAGAAAAAGAAGTTTTTAAAATTCCATATACTGAAATTATCTACAAAAATAAAAGTATTAGTTTTACTGGATTAAAATCTAAAGACAACATCCTTACAAAAATAAAAATTCTAATTAGTTCTGAATGAGTTATATGTAATAATTTACTTAAAAAAAAATAGCTTAAAAAGAAAAATAATCTTATTGAAAAATATTAATGTCTGGTAAATATAAAAAATTATCTCAGATAGAACATGTTTTAAAAAGACCTGGCATGTACATCGGAGATATTAAAAATACTACGTCAGAAAACTGGATTTTAGAAGATTCAGTTATGACTGAAAAGATCGGAGAATGGAATCCAGGTATATATAAATTATTTGATGAAATAATTACGAATGCGTCTGATGAAGCCCAGAGAAACTCCTCAGTAACTGAAATTAAAATAACATTTAATGAAGATTCTTTTTCAGTGTATAATAACTCTGGTATCCCCATTGAAATACTTCCAGAACATGGGGACATTTATGTACCAGAACTTATATTTACTAATCTATTAACATCTAGCAATTTTGACGACTCAATTAAGAGAACAACCGGTGGATTACACGGTCTGGGAGCAAAACTAACTGCGATTTTTTCTAAAAAATTTATAATAGAGACGTGCAAAGACAGTAAAAAATATCACCAAGTTATAGAAAATAATCTTTCAGTTATTAACAAACCTAAAATCACAAGTTCCTCTAAAGAATATACAAAAATAACATTTACACCGGATTTATCAAAATTTAATATTAGTGAAATTAGTGATTTTACTCTCAAAATATTAGAAAAACGCGTTTATGACATTTCAGCGATAACATCAAAAAACGTTAATGTATATTTAAATAATAAAAAAATCGCATGCAAGAATTTTTTAGAATATACAAAATTGTATAATAAATGTCCTACGGCTTACCAAGAAGATAAAAGATGGAAAGTAGTAGTAGCTCCATCTGAAAATGGGTTTAAATGTATATCATTTGTAAATGGAATTAACACCATAGACGGAGGGACTCATGTAGATCATGTGGTTAATCCTATTATTAAAAAAATTTCCGAACACATCCAAAATAAACATAAACAACTTAAAATAAAACCGCAATTTGTTAAGGATAATCTATTCTTATTTATTAATTGTCTAATAGAAAATCCATCATTTTCTTCTCAGTCTAAAGAAAAAAATATAACTAAAATAACAGATTTTGGCAGTAGATTTGTACTATCTGAAAATCTAATAAAAGATATTCTAAAATTAGGAATAATAGAAAATATTTTAATTCTCGCAGACGAAAAGGAGAAGAAAAAATTAAAGAAAACAGATGGTAAAAAAAATAATAGAATTAATATCCCAAAATTAGATGACGCGAATAAGGCAGGAGGTAAGGAATCTGATAAATGCACTATAATCTTCACAGAAGGGGATTCGGCGAAAACAACCGCTGTTTCGGGTCTTTCTGTGGTAGGAAGAGATTATTATGGAGCTTTTCCTCTAAAGGGTAAAATTTTAAATACAAGGACTGCGTCTTACACGCAGATCTCCAATAATGCAGAGATCAATAATATTAAACAAATTTTAGGACTACAGTCTGGTAAAAAATATAAAAATGTATCAGAATTAAGATATGGCAGGATCTTAATAATGACAGACGCAGATACAGACGGTTTTCACATTAAGAGTCTCTTAATAAATTTTATAAATAATAACTGGCCAGAATTAACAAAATTAGATTTTATAAGTTCTTTAGTGACACCAGTTGTTAAAATAAATAAAAAACAAATATCAGAATCATTCTATAATCTGAATGATTATAATACGTGGAAAGAAAAAAATAACATCAATGGTTGGAAAATTAAATATTATAAGGGCTTAGGAACCAGTACAAATACAGAGGCGAAAGAATATTTCAAAAACATGAAAATTCTTAACTATAAAATCAAAGATGATACAGACCAAGCCCATTTAGATTTAGCCTTTACAAAAACAGAAGCTGATTCTAGGAAAAAATGGATAATAGAAAACATTAAAAATCCAAAAAGTCTTGATTATAACATTAAAGATATTCCTATGAAAGATTTAATAAATAAAGAACTAGTTCTATTCTCAATAGAAGATAATATTAGGTCTATTCCAAATCTAGTTGATGGTTTTAAACCTTCACAAAGAAAAGTTATTTTCTCTTGTATCAAAAAAAAACTAAATAATGAAATCAAAGTTTCACAATTATCTGGCTATGTTTCTGAAAATACAAGTTATCATCACGGGGAAAGTAGTTTAATGGATACTATTATTAATCTTTGTCAAGATTTTGTAGGATCTAATAATATTCCTCTATTACAAAATATAGGTCAATTTGGTTCTAGGCTCCAAGGTGGCAAGGATTCATCTAGCCCTAGATATATTTTTACACAATTATCTAATAATTTCTATGATATATTTAATCCAGATGATTTCGAATTAATTGAATATCTTAATGATGATGGGTTTCCCATAGAACCAAAATATTACGTTCCGGTATTGCCTCTTATATTGATAAATGGAGCTAGTGGAATAGGCACTGGGTTTTCCACAGACATTCCTTGTTTTAACCCAAAGGACATTAAAAAGAGATTACTAGATTTAACAAACGATGAAGATTCTGATATAGATGAATTAACACCATGGTACAAAAATTTTAAAGGGAAAATTATTAAAATTGGAGAAAATAAATGGACAACGCATGGTATATATAAAATTAATAGAAATACAATTACTATAACAGAATTACCAGTAGGAACTTGGACAGAGGATTACAAAACGTTTCTAGATAAATTAGAAATAGATAATATTATATTTTCTTATAAAAATTTATCATCTGAAGAACTTATTAATTTTGAGATAAAAATTCCTTTAGATACAATTTCTGCTTGGGAAGAAAATAAAGAAACAGAGAAAAAATTAAAATTAATAGGACATTTATCCGCTTCTAACATGCATCTTTTTGACTCAGAAAATAAAATTAAAAAAATGGAAAGCCCAGAAGAAATTTTATATTGTTTTTGGAAAATAAGAGAAGAATATTATACAAAAAGAAAAATTCATAAACTTTCTAATTTAAATAAAACAATTAAAAATCTAAAATCTAAAATAGACTTCTTAAACGATGTAATCACAGATAAAATAAAAATTTTTAGAGTTAAGATAGATAAAATAGAGGAACAGTTATTGGAAAATAATTATGAAAAAATAGATAATAGTTTCAAATACCTAACTGACATGAAAATATACTCATTCACAGAAGAAAATTTATTAGAAATGAACAAAAAACTAAAAATAAATATGGAAGAATGGAATGAAGTAAATAACATGAAAAATAAAGATTTCTGGAAAAAAGACCTTTCAAACTTTTAAGATTTAAAATGTCGATTTTTGGAAGTCTTTGCTAATAATTTATATACTATAAGGTTTGAAAATTAAATTCACGGTATAAAAAATAATATAATAATATATATATTATTATATAATGTTTGACTCAAAAAAATATTGGAATAATAGATATCTAACGGGAGGAAATTCTGGCGCAGGAAGCTACAATGAATTATCACGATTTAAAGCAGATGTAATAAATAATTTTGTAGAAAAAAATCAAATTAAATCAATAGTAGATTATGGCGTTGGCGATGGTAATCAATTAAAATTAATTAATACTAAAAACTTGATATATACTGGAATTGATGTAAGTGAATTTATTATATCCAAATGTAAAGAAAATTTTAAAGAGGATAAAACAAAAAAGTTTATTCATGTTGATAATATAAATAATGAATTAAAAGGAGAGTTGGTATTAAGTTGTGATGTTATTTATCATTTGATTGAAGATCCCGTATATAAAGAATATATGAAAAATCTTTTCTCTATGTCTAAAAAATATGTTATTATTTATGCGAAAAATGAAGATATAAATCATGCGGCGGTTCATGTTAAATTTAGAAAGTTTTCTAATTATATTGAAAGTAATTTACCAGAATGGCAATTAATAAAACATATACCAAATAAATATAATACTTCACCAAGTGATTTTTATATTTATAAAAAGCTGACGCATGAATATTTATCACTAACTGATGATTGGAAAAGTTATATAGAAACACAGCTTATGAAAATTATAAAAAATTTAAATGTAAAATTAGAAGGAAATATATATTCTAAACATCATTCTTTTCATGATGAAACTTGTAATTTATCAAATAAAAGATGGAATATTTATAATGTATTAAAAAAAAATCAACCCAAAACAATTCTTGAAATAGGATTTAATGCCGGATTTAGTTGTTTATTTATGAAAATGTTACTGCCAGATGTAAATATAACTTGTCTTGATTTAAACGAACATAAATATGTAATACCATGTTTTGATAAATTAAGTTCTGAATTTAACGGTCTACATTTAATACCGGGTAGTTCATACGACGTGGGATTACCACAACTTATCAAAGAAAATAGACAGTTTGATTTTATTCATATAGATGGTGATCATAGAATAGAAGGAGCTACAAAAGATATGGAATTGTGTTTAAAATTATGTCATGATAAAACAATCATTTTATTTGATGATACTAATCTAGATCATTTAAATAATTTATGTTCAAAGTATGTAAAAGATAGACGGTTAAAAGATTATAATTTTGAAAAATATTTGAACCAACAAAAATATAAACATCGTTTTCTTCAAGTAAATGATATTAATTTTCCACATACTAAACCAATTTTGATTTGTGGTTTTCCACATTGTGGAACTACTATATTGAAATCAATAATAGGACACATAGAGGATGTAGATGAGATAATTAGAGAGACTAATTATATAAGTGCTGATAAACTGAATAATAGCAAATGCAAATATGTTTTGGCAAAGACTCCTTACTTTGAAGACGAAATATTAACAAAAAAGTATGATGATTATATAAAAATAGTAATTATTAGAAATCCTTGTTATGTATATTCATCACTGAATAAAAGATATAATTATAATATACCTGATAAATTAGGACTTGAAAATCATTATTTAAAGGTCTTGGAGAAAGTTGATTATCTAATAAATGAAAAAAAAGAGAATTTATATACAATATTTTACGAAGATTTATTTAATAATAATTTTGAAAAACTGAGAGATATTTTAGATAGAGTCGGTTTAAAATATACTGACGATATTTTTAATAATTCAAACTATGATAATTTTATAGTTGATAAAAACATACCTAAAGTTCTTCCATTGCGGATTGATCACGATAATTTTAGAACTTATCAAATAAATCAACCTTTTAAGAATATGAACGATCAAAATGACATTGATTTAACAGAAAAACAGAAAAAGTTTATAGTATCAAACCCTTTAATTAATAAATATTTTGATACAAGTATTATTATATCACCAGTATATATCTCTCTAACAACTATCTTCAAAAATCAGGATATTTTATTACAAACATTACAATCTATAATGAAACAAACAAGATTACCAAATAAAATATTTTTATATTTGTCAGAAGAACCATATTTACTTGATACTGGGTTTAAAGATAAAAAGATTACAAATTCAAATTTGTTAAAATTAATTAATGACAATTCAAATATAAATATAAAATGGGTTAAAAATATAGGTTCGTATCGTAAATTATTACCACTATTAAAAGATAAATGGGATGAAGATTGTATAATTATAACAATTGATGATGATATCGTTTATGACCCCCATTTAATTGAAAAATTAATAAATGATTATAATAAACAAAAATGTGTTATTGGTTATAGGGGATTTACCCCATTATTTGATAAGCTTGAAAATTTTGAATATTTTACACACGATGAAATCCAAGATTTATCCTTATATAATTTTTTTACTGGAAAAGGCGGTATTTTATACAAACCCCAATTTTTTCACAAAACTCACGATTTAATATTTAATGATAAAATATATTTACATACTTGTCCTACATCTGATGATATTTGGTTTTATATGGTAAGATTATTGAATAATGTAAAAGGCTATTTAGGTAATAAAGAATGGCAAGTAAAAGATTTAACCCGTGGTGGATTATTTCAACATTTTAATAGCAGAAACAAATTAAACAATAAATCATTTAAAAAAACTCTTAAAAAATTAAAAGAATTAGAGTATAAATTTTTATAAATATTATTATATAAAACTAAAGAAATAATAATGAAAAGTCGGCGTTTAAAATGTTCAAAGGTGTAAAAAAATAATTTAAAGAAATGTTCTATTAATAATTATAATAAAATGAAGATGTTCTCAATGTTTGCTTTTCTATTTAGTAGCATTAAATCTTTCGTTATTCCTCCTAAGTTTATTAAGGAGTCGGAAATTAAACACGGAAGAGTTGCAATGGTTAGTTCTGTTGTAATTCCTGCACTAGATCTAGTAAAGCCTGGAACTGTAGGAGTAAATTTTGTAAATTCATTGGATCCTAATGTTCAATATCTTCTTCTAGGTATTTTTGCTTGTTCTGAATTTGGGCAGATGGAAAATGCTTACAAGTTTCCAAACGAAACATCTTCTTGGTTTCAATTTAAGGATGATCATGAACCTGGATACTATGATTTTGATCCTCTAAATATTTTGACTGAAAAAAATGAAAAGAAAATTAAGAACAATGAACTAGTCGTTGGCCGCGTAGCGATGCTTGGAGTAAGTTGCGAAATGCTTTCTGAACTTAGCAACCACGAACCACTTCTAAAGTGGCAATAATTAACTTAAAAAAATAAAATATATATTATTAATGAAAACTATTCTAAAGTTAGGAAGATGGTGTCATCCATCTAGTGAATTTTATAAAAACAATTGCGATCAATTATATAAAATGGCGCTTGCTAATTATGATAACTGTTTTAATCCTGTTGTAAAAAAGATCAAAAAACCAGTAATTAAAGAGAAATCTAAAAAAGATCCTGTTTCTGCACTTTTTTGCGGATATTCTGGTTATTAAAATATTGGGTTATGTTATGTATCTAAATAATTTTTTACCTCTAGATATTGTAGATTATATTTATGAAATATTACACAAAGAACTATTAAAAAGTTTACACAAGGAACTATTAAAAAAATTTATAAAATGGGATTACTACTTAATAAGTAGATTTAAATTATAAAATAAATATAAGGGACGCTAGCTCAGTTGGTAGAGCGCAGGACTTTTAATCCTGTGGCCACGGGTTCGATCCCCGTGCGTCCTAGTTTCCCTTATATTTATTATTTTTTTAAAAATGTTGCGATATAATAAATGGCTAAAAACGATGCAAAAAAAGCGATGAAATTACATCATTCGAAAGGAATAACTTTAAAGCAAGCCTGGAAAGAAGTTACTGGAGGAAAAAGAAAACCCAAAGCAAAAAAAAGCAAAACTGATGCAAAAAAAGCCCGGGCCAAGGCGAAGAAGGCAATGAAATTACATCATTCAAAGGGAATAACTTTAAAACAGGCCTGGAAACAGGTAAATAAATTTGGTGCACCAGGATTAACATTTGACAGTGATTGCCCAGAAGGTTTTGAATCTAACCCAAATATATTTGGAAGACGTTGTATTAAAAAATGTCCATCTGGTAAAACTAGAGACCCTAATACACAAAAGTGTAGAAATGATAGAACAACTGTTCTACCTGGTTACGAGATCAATCCAGAAACTGGAAGACAGCGTAAAATCTGCCAACCAGGTCAAACTAGAGATCCAAGAACAAAAAAGTGTAGAAATGATAGAATGAATGTTTTACCCGGTTATGAGATCAATCCAGAAACTGGAAGACAGCGTAAAATCTGCCAGCCGGGACAGTATAGAGATCCAGTTACTAAAAGATGCAAAAAAATAAGAACTAATAGACCTGCAACGGAAGATTTCAGAGATATACTTCCAGAGATACCAAGACCAACAATGTTAACAGAAGATGGTTCCCGACCAATGACAAATGAAGAATTAGATGAAGAATTTGAAAGACTTGTGAGTAACTTTGGTATATACAAAAAAGGCATCCCGAAAAAGATTTAAATCCATTCAAAAAAAAGCTAACGTGGCCAGACGAAATATTCTAATTAAACTCATTTTTTAAAAAAAAAATATTTAATAATCATAAATAATGGGTAATTGTGATAAGGATTATAGTTTTGGTCGTAGAAAACTATTAATGTCTAAAAAGGCTAAGGCCAGAAGAGCTTTAGCCAAACGTAAGGCTCGCTTATTAGGAAAAAGTCCTAACCTAAAAGAGCTCCAGATGATAGCAAGGGCGAATGATGTTTCCATATACAAAAGAAGAAAAGACGATAACGGTTTTACAAAAAGACCACTAACCGTTTCTGCTCTTAAAGCTCGCTTAACTAGAATGAGAGTTCCATACTTTTTCATGGGCTCTGAACTAGGCTTTGGTAGACGCAAGCTATTGATGGACAAAAAACACAGAAAAGCCCGCAAGTTAGCTAGACAAAAAAAAATTTTAATGGGAGGCGGCCCCCCTGCACGTCTAGAAATTCTTCAGGAAATTGCCAAAGCAAATGATGTTTCCATATACAAAAGAAGAAAAGACAATAATGGTTTCACAAAAAACCCACTATCTAAAACCGCTCTCAAAGCTCGCTTAACTAGAATGAGAGTTCCATACTTTTAATTTTATAAATTAAAAATTAATATAAAAAATATATCTATTATTAATTATATGGACGAACCTCTTTTAGATATAATTAATAATAGACACGTTTTATATCCAATTAAATGGGAAAAAATATGGAGAGCTTATAAAGAACACCAACAGGCTTTTTGGACAGCGGAAGAAATTGATTTTTCAGCTGACATGCAAGATTGGGATAGTTTAAGTGAAAATGAAGAAAAATTTATTTCTAATATATTATCTTTTTTTGCTGGATCAGATGGTATTATTTTTGAAAATCTTTCAATTAATTTTATCGAAGAAATACAAATCCCCGAAGTAAGAGCATATTACGGCTGGCAGGCAGCAATGGAAACAATTCATTCAGAAACATATTCTCTAATGATAGATACCTATATCAAAAATGAAGACAAAAAAATCAATCTCCTTAACGGTATTAAAACAATGGATGGAGTAAATAAAAAAGCAGAGTGGGCGTGCAAGTGGTTAAATAGAAGTATTCCATTCCCAGAAAGACTATTAGCGTTTACTATAGTAGAGGGAATATTCTTTTCGGGCTCTTTCTGCGCGATTTTCTGGTTAAAATATGTCAAAGGAATCATGGGAAAAGCTCTTGGAAAGAGCAATGAATTAATAGCACGGGACGAATCTTTACATACAGATTTTGGAGTTTTGTTATATAGTTATATAAATAATAAGCCCACCAAAGAAAGGGTTTATGAAATGTTTAATTCAGCGGTCAAAATTGAAAAAGAATTTATTAACGAATCGTTACCATGTAATTTAATTGGAATGAACTCTGTAGAAATGAGTAAATACATAGATTTTCAGGCCGATCGCCTTCTTGAGAAATTAGGTTATAATAAATTATTTGATAGTAAAAAATGCCCATTCAGCTTTATGGATAGCATCTCCTTAGATAATAAAAGTAATTTCTTCGAACAAAGAGTTACTGATTATAATAGACCTGAACAAATAGTAAATAAACAATTAACAATCGTAGATGATTTTTAGTAAATATTTATGTTGAATCATCTTTATATTTTTTAATAGATCTCGGAAGTTTACACCCTAGTTTTTTTTCTAAAATAGATATTTGTAAATTTGTTGGTATTTCCTTATTATTTTCCCAAGCCATCAATATTTTTTGATGGATATTTAATTGTCTACAAAGTTCTATTTGTGTAAGGTTCTTTGCTGCTCTAGCCTTAGACAAAATTTTTCCAAGTGGTTCTACCATTTTATATTCATACATTTCAGGATTAATAATTTTTTGGCTCTGTTTTTTCTTAGACTCTTTCTTTTTAGTGTCTTCAGCTTTCTTATTAAAACTTATGTTATTCCAATCCTGATGTTCCATTTATTATTTATAATAATATAAATTTATTATGTGTTTTTTTGTGTAATTTTTTGTGACGGGATTCCGAAAAAATTCCGAGATTCCGAAAAAATTCCGAAAAAATTCCATCATTACGTACAACGTATATAAATTCTATAATTTTTAAAAATTT
>Ga0181400_1001224_pt1 | contig 10705 bp, 9 predicted proteins | sample 23SPOviralmetaG_FD_130129 | JGI IMG/M metagenome (GOLD analysis project Ga0181400, IMG submission 130129) | Marine viral communities from the oligotrophic San Pedro Time Series (SPOT) site, San Pedro Channel, CA, USA - 23 SPOT_SRF_2011-06-22 | ecosystem: Environmental > Aquatic > Marine > Strait... | reverse complement strand
TCACTTTGTTTACCTATCCACTTTTTCTTACTTGTTAAATAATAAAACCACAACTTGCCATCATTTATACAGACGGCAGGACTTGTCAGACTGTAATCAATTCCAATCTTCGTCTTCGTTGTCTTCTTCGTATCTATCTTCAAGTTCATCTTCTTCCTGTTCAACTTCATATCCACAGAAAGGACAAGTTAACGGCTCTAAATCTTGCTCGTCAATGTCCCAACTTACGGTATATTTAGTTTCGCAGGAAGAACAGCTTTTTTTTCTTTTTTCTAATACCATTATAATTTAAATGCTTTAAATTGGTCTTTTTTAACATCTTGTTTAATGCCACCAATAACATAACTCTCAATCTCTGTTTCTTGTGGTGCGTTTTGTGTACCCTTTGAATTCAGCCAGTGGTCTACCCATGGAAGTGGATTTGTTTTTTGGTCGTACTTCGGTTCTAGGCCGATTGCTTTCATTCTTCTGTTCGCCATGTATTCTACAAACTGGTGTAACAGTTTTTCTGATAAACCAATCATACTGCCTTTTGAAAATAGATATGTTGCCCATCGTTTTTCCTCATTTACTGCTTCATCGTACATCTTGTACACTTCGCCTTGGACTTCTTTAGAAATCTTTAACATGTCTTTATCATCGTTTCTATCATGCCAGTTGTTGATGATAGTTTGTGACATTGCAAGGTGTTGACTTTCATCTCTTGCAATAAAAGATATAATCTTTGCACTACCTTCAAGTAGTTTTAATTCACCAAATGCAAACGAACAAGCAAATGAAACATAGAAACGCAAGCCTTCTAGTATGTTTACTGTACACATAGCTAGATACATTTTCTTTTTAAGTTCATACATATCTACACTATCAGGTTTTAATGCCCACTTGTAACCATTTTCAATTAAGTCATCGTAAGTCTTAGTAATTGAATGTGACCTCTCTTGGATTTTCTCATCACCCATAATGGTATCAAATACTTCACCTGGATTTGCATATAGATTTTTGATGATGTATGTATAACTTCTACTATGGATTGTTTCAATAAAATCCCATGTTACAATACAACCCTCTAGTTCAGGTATTGATACAAATGGTAAAAAGGCCAAACATGGACCTCTACCTTGTACACTATCTAACATAGTTTGATACTTTAGATTAGATGTAAAAATAAACTTCTGCTGTTCATTTAATTGTAGATAATCATTTCTATCTTTCTGTAAAGACACTTCTTCTGGTCTCCAGAAATAACCTAATTGTTGTTGGTTTAGTTTTTCAAAGATAGGATATTTCATATCGTCATATCTTTGAACCTGCATTTCAGGACCAAAAAACATTGGTTGTTTTGTAAAATCTACACCGGTTTCTTTGTTTAGTACACTTCTTGCCATTCTTCTTTTCCCTCTTTAAATAGTACAGCTATCACATGCTTCATCTTCTAATTCAGCAGTTGGTAATTCTTCTTTAACTTCGTCTTTCCACCCCAATGAATGTTGTGGTTCATCTAAATCTTTCTTACTATCATATGTGTTTTGATAATAAGAAGTCTTCCACCCATACTTGTAGGTGTTCAGTAAGTCTTGTGCCATAACTGATATAGGCACCTCACCATTTTCAAAATGTTCTGGATTGTATGACCAGTTTCCACTAATGGCTTGGTCAAAATACTTCTGCATTACTGCAACGATATTTATATAACCATTGTTGTCTGGCATGTCCCATAATAGAGTATATGCGTTCTTTAAAGTCTGATATTGTGGTACAATCTGTTTTAATGTGCCTTTCTTAGACTTTTTAATACTTAAATAATCTCTTGGTGGTTCGATACCATTTGTCGCATTAGATACAACAGAAGAGGATTCAGACGGCATCTGAGCTGTAAGTGTACTATGTCGTAGTCCATGCTCTTTGATTTTCTTTCTTAGCCATTCCCAATCATATTGTAGTTTTGGTTTCACCAATTCATCAACATCTTTTTTGTAAGTGTCTATAGGAAGTACGCCGTCTGAATACTTTGTTCTATCGAAATAATCACACTTGCCTTTTTCTTCTGCAAGAGTATTTGAATGTTTCAATAGATAAAACTGAAATGCCTCTGTAAGGTTGTCTACCAATTTCAAGGCATCTTTGTCACCATACTTGACTTTGTGTTTTGCCAAATAGTGTGCAAGACCAATATAACCAATGCCTAAACTTCTTCTTGCTTTAGTAGAAATCTCAGCAGCTTTAACAGGATATAATTGGTGGTCAATAATCTCATCTAAACTTCTTACTGCAAGTTCACAAATAGGTTCTAGTTCATCTAAACTATTAATTTTACCAACATTGATTGCACTTAGAATACACAATGCAATCTCTCCTTCACCATCAATGTGTTGAATAGGGTCTGTTGGTAATGTAATCTCTTGGCATAGATTTGACATGGTAACTCTATCTTTGAAAGATGAATGAGTATTACAATGGTCAATATTCATAATATAGATACGACCTGTTTCTGCTCTTTCTTTCAACATAGAACCAAATAAATCTTGTGCTGATACTCTTTTCTTAGTTACACTAGTTTTTCTTTCTGCAACTTCATACATTTCATCAAATTTATATGTACCCCATGCTTCGTATAATTCAGGTACTTCATGTGGCGAAAATAAAGTTATGTCTTGGCCAGTAATAAATCTCTCATAAAATAATTTAGATAACTGAATAGAATAATCTAATTTTCTAACCCTATTATCTTCCGTACCTTTGTTATTTTTGAGGACCAAAATGTCTTCAATTTCTTTGTGCCAAATTGGGAAGTGAACAGTAGCAGAGCCACCTCTGACACCATTTTGAGTACAACATTTGACTGTTGCTTCAAACTTTTTGAGAAATGGTATAACTCCTGTGTGCTGGACTTCACCGCCTCTAATTCTGGAATTAATTCCACGGATACGGCCTGCGTTGATACCAATGCCAGCCCTTTGTGCAACATAGTTACCAATAGCCATGTCACTACTGAAAATACTAGGCAAAGTGTCATCAACATCAACCAAAACACAAGAAGCGTATTGTCGAATAGGAGTCCTAACACCAGCCATAACAGGCGTAGGAATATTAAGCTTAAATTTTGAAATTGCGTCATAATACTTTTTAACATATGTCATCCTTTGTCCGTTTGAATAATTTTTAAATATAGTGGCGGAGATTAACATGTACATAAATTGAGGTGTTTCAAAAACTTGGCCATTACTTCTGTCTTGCACTAGATATTTGTCAATCACCTGTCTTAGACCAGCATAAGTGAAATCATAATCTCTATCGTGTGAAATCCAGTTTTCCATTCTATCAAAGTCTGCCTCTGAATACCAATCTAAAATATTTTTATCATAAACACCCACTTCAACACCTTTCTTAGTGTGTTCGTATAGATTTGGGTGGTCCCATAGTTTACCAATAACTTGTTTTCTTAATGCGAACAATAATAGTCTGGCAGCGACAAATTGATAATTAGGGTGTTCTAAAGAAATAAGGTCTGAAGCAGACTTAATAAGAATTTGTTGTATTTCATCTGTAGTAATACCATCATAAAATTGTAAACCTGAGTTCATCTCAACCTGAGATGAGGAAACACCTGCAATGTCTTCACAGGCATACTCAACCATTTCATGTATCTTATCAATGTTAAGAGGTTCACTACCTCTGCCATTTCTTTTTACTACCTTAATTGCTTCTTCTACCATCTATTTCTCCTAACATTTCTTGTAATTGGTTAATTTCGTCAACGCTTCTAATCCGGCAAAGGTGTTGGTACTTATAAGATTGTTAACCTCATCAATCTTCATACCATTCATCACCATGTCATTTACATCTTTTGATTGTATATGATTTGGCCAGACTACTAAATTATAATTCTTGTCTATCACTTTATACATTCTATCAACTATCTCTTTATTTCGTGGTTCGTTATCAAATATATATGTAATATTCTCTGCCGGTATTCTATCAAAATACATATCGGCACCACCCATTGCTAAACAGTTATCCACAAATAAACTATCTATAGGACCCTCAACTATGTTAATGTGTTCTTGTAAATTAACACGCTCTAGGCCATAGATTTTTTGTTTACTATCTTTTAGTTTGATTGTCAAATATTTAGGCTGTTCATCACCAAATGCTCGACCTTGAAAGGCAAAAAATTTGCCATCTAAATCAAAGAAAGGTATAATCAACCTAGGATGGTCTTCTTTAATATATGGAAAAGTTTTAGGTTTAACTCTATTAACAAACTCCATAAATTTATCACAAAGATACAAATTGTCAAAGTGTTTTTCAGGTATCTTCCTGTCTGTTACATATTGTCTAACAGGATGATTTTCTTCTAAAACACTTACCTTAGTTAATTGACTAAGATAATCTTTTTGAGGTTTACTATCAAAGGCTGGTTTGAAATCAAATGCAGCTTTTGGTTTTTGCGTGGAAGGAGCTGAGCTCTTGTATCTTTCCAACAAATATGTATCGTGTAACTTTTGGTCAATGTGTTTAATGACATTAGCCAAATTATGGCCTTCACCACAATTGTGACACTTGAAGAACATATCATTCTTCACTCTGTAGAAATATGCCCTCGCTTTAGTTTTGTTCTTCTTACTGTCACCACAATAGGGGCAACGGAAGTTGTACAAATACTCGGACTTCCGCTTAAACTGCTGAAGCCTCGTGGACATTTCATTTATAAATTTTAAATCAATATAACTCGACATAGTTCACATATAATACATTAATATTAGCCGATTGTCAAGCGTGGTTTGAAAGACTTTCCAGCATAAAAAATAGCACCGAGGTTTCCGGCGCTTATTCACGGACCTACTTACTCCAGTCTGGAGAAGCGTAATTTTATCTCATCATTTCCAGTAGTGTAGTAAAGTTTCTGGATATGATGAAACCGATAACAATGGCACCACCCATAATTATCCATCTATATTTCTCTAGTATACCAACTCTGGCCCCAATGTCAAGCTTTATTTGCTTCATTTCGATTAATAATCGTTTTTCGACCTGTTGTATTTCCCTAGATAATTCTCTATGAACGGTATCTATCTCACCCGCTCTGTCTTTTAGTTTGTCAAATATAATTTCATCTATTTGTTCTTGTCTGGATATCTTTTCTTCGTGAACGGCCAACATTGACTTAATTGATGATGAAATATCAGTAAGCTTGTCAATAGTAACATCTAAACGAGCATTTAAATTTGCTACATTTTCGACATCTTTTTTGAGGCCTTCAATTTGTACTTTGAGTTCTGTTGTTTCCATTAGTCTGCAATCCTTAAGGACGAAAGTTAAGAGAGCTCAGTTTCTTACTTGACTATACACAATTGGTATACTTTTTGTATGTTTCTCTCTATGGTATTATTTAGTTAAGTTAAACTCTCAGTGTACAATGTAGTTTAGCTAATCTCGCTAGGCACCTCCTTCTTCTTCTATCTTTGTTTCTTCTTATTCTTAACCACTCTGGTTTATAGTTTTCTAAATCGACTTCTTGTTTATTCTGTCTTCCGTAAAAGTACAATTTTCCTCCTTTAATAAGTTATTTAAACGATAGATAATGGACCACCTCCTTTATTTTGTTGTTGCAATAAACACACCATTCCAATCCTCCGGTAGTTGTTGTGTTTTCATATACTCACATCTTTCAATCCACATTTCATAATATCCTTTCATCTTACCATCAAATTCAGTCATTAAAGATTTACACAATCTAATTGCATTATCGAATTGTTGATTTTGATAATACTTGTGCATCTTAATGTGCTGATTTTCAGCGACACCCCAATTAGTATTATTCATCATATGTTTGGCGTCACTTAAAACTGTATAGATAGTGATGCCTACAGTTTTACCTTTAACTGCAAGGTCATCAATCTTTAAATAGAAGAAATCATCTTTGGTTGCCTCGTAAGTATTTTCACCTACTAATAAGACGCACCCGTACTCTTTACACTTACTTTCAATCCTTGCTGCTGTTGATACAGCGTCGCCAAGAACATCATACGAATGTCGCCTTGTGCTACCCATTTCCCCAAGGTACCCCAGGCCAGTATTAATACCAGCGCCCATACCCACTGTCGGTTTGTCATGTCTTTGTAATGTAACATTAAACTTCTCCACTGCTTTTAACATGTTTAGTCCAGTTTGTACTGCACTCTTAGCATGATGTGGGTCATCTATAGGTGCGTTGTGGATGTGCATGGAGGCGTCACCAATGTATTTTATAATCATACCCTTAGCATCTAAAACTGGTTCTGTAATAGCATCCATATATTGGTTCATCAACTTAGTCAAGCCCTTTACATCATCACCAAAGCTTTCGCCAAGGGGAGTGAAACCTCGTAAGTCGGAGAAGCATATGGATACTGTTTTCTTCATACCGTCTTTGATTAAACTAGGGTTTTCTTGTAACATTTTTACAACAGTTGGTGAGGCATAACCAGCAAACTGTTTCTTAATCTTTTGTTTCTCAAAAAACTCTAGTATAAATCTGTTGAATATACTGTGTAAACCAACAAGAATTATTGTTACTAATATCCAAGTAACATCTACTAATTGATTTTTTCCAAAGAAATATATTGTACTATACACGGCTGCCGCTGAAAAGGCAACCATCATTACACCAACTACATAGTACGGTGTAAATCTTGCAAGTATTATTATAACAAAACCTACTAAAAAGGCAACAGCTAATTCAATTAAAAATGATATGTCTGGTCGTTCTATGTTGACACCATCTATAACTGTTTGTAGTGTTGAGGCAACTGCGACATAATCGTAATTACTTCCTGTCGGTGTTGCAATCACACCACCTAATCCCTCTGCTGTTGTGGCAATTATTATAGTCTTGCCTTTTAAATCATCAAAGGTTCCTGGTCCTGCCTCAGCTAAAGATATAGTTTGATATTCTTTATTCCAAGTCAACCATATTCTGGCATGTGGGTCTGTATTGATTGTTGCAAAACCTGGTACTCTCATAGCAATTATACCTGCGTCACCAGCTTTTACTTGATAACTAGGGTCACCTGTTGCCGTTCTAATTACTTCGATTGCAATACTTGGATAAACATCATTACCTATCTTCATAAGCAATGGCATTCTTCTTACGACACCATCTATTTCGGGTGCGACATTTGTTACACCTACACCAGCTGCATTGTCACCAATTTCCGGTATTGGTCCTACCATACCTGGCCATTCAAATAACCATTCTAGTGGATTGCCAATCTTAGCAACACCTCTAGGATAACCATTCTTTGTAGTTTGATGTGAACCTGTTTGTGCAACAACAACAAAATTATCTTTCAATGCTTTTGCTAATGCGTCATCACCACCTAATCTATCTTTCTCTGAAAATAATATTGGTAATACAATAACACCAACTTCAGCCGCCCTTAATTCTTCTATAACACCTGCTAATACATCTCTCTTCCACGGCCATTGGCCATAAAGTTCTATTGATTTTTCGTCAATAGTAATGATAGCAATGTCTTGCGATACTTCTTTTGGTTGTGATTGAAACTGTAGGTCAAATGATTTTAACCTTGCAACTTCTTTAATCTGTGGGTCTTGTAAACCTACAAATGTCAAAACTGCAAGAGTGATGAACGCCAAAGTCCAATGAGTTAAAATCTTCTTCATCAATTTTATTTAGGCATTTTTCTTTCTATAATCCAAAATTCTTCTGGTGTTGTGAAATTTTTATTCCATTCTTCATTAACTCTATCATATTTCCAAGCAATATGTGTCACCCACACCACACATGCCGTAATTAATAGTCCACATATTAAAAAATATATTTTTTCTTTTGTGCTATATAGTTCATACATTTTCTCTCTCCTTGTATGTCTAATTCTGTGTCACAGTTGCTGAACAGCTTGTCTGTGTACAATTTTGATAAAGATAATAATTTTGTGAGGTACTACTGTCTTGTGTCAATGTAACACTGGATGTATTACCACTTAAATTAATTGTCGCATTATGGTCACCACTTCCGTCTTGTGTTACATCGACATTATGACTATCAGTCAATGTTATTTCTGCATAATGATTGCCTGTACCTTTTTGGTCTACTGCAACATTATTTGAGCCGTCTATATCTAAAAATAATTTCTTATTACCTGTTTCTGTTTGGTCTACATCAACATTATTACTATTACCATTAATAATTACTGACATATAATGCTCACCAACATTATTGATGGCTGATTGGTCTAAATCTACATTGTTTGATGAACCTGTTAAATCTAATTTTGCCCTTTGGTCTTGGTTTTGTGTGACTGCCACATTGTTTGATGAACCTACAATATCTAAACCTAAAACATTATCACTACCTAGTTGGTCAATATCTAATGCGTTGTTATCTCCGTTTATTACGGCAGCTGATGTTAAGTCTGTACCAATAATTAAGTTGTCATCACCGTCTTGTAGTATGTTTAATGTATTATTATTTCCTGTTTGTGTGATATAAATTTGATTACCATTTACAGATTTATTTCTAAATGTATTAAACTCTGTTGTTTGATTTGAAGTTATACCTGATAATACTGTTAATGAATATAATCCTTCTTCTATCATTATCTTCAACAACAAATCATTCATGTTAGACGCATATTGATGAGTTGAAAGAAACTGACCGTAACCAAATGTTACATAAACTGAACCACCATTTGAACCGTAATCCCATTTGTGCATAATAGGAATATTATTATTAGAAGATGAGTTAGCGGCTACAGTTGTACCGTTAGTTACATTATACATATATTTGTCTGAACCTGGTAAAGTATTCTCACTAGTAGTGCTACTTGCATAGTCACCTTTTCTTACTGAATAATAACAAGTGCTACAACCACCAGCTTGGGTAAAAGAACCTACACTTAACTTACTTTCAATCAATTGTTCTATGTTACTATTTCTGGCATCTGCACCGTTACTACCTACCATAAGTAATTTACCACCACTTGATAGATAACTTTCATAATTTGTTTTACAGGTACTACCACAATTTGATGAACCAGTTATGTCAATGACTAAATCTTTGCCTGATATATCAGTAGAGCTAACCGTACCACTTGTACTACTAGATACAGTATAACCCAAATCTTCTAATTCAGATTTTAAATTTGTGTATTGAGAGCTAGTATTATAACTACCACTATTTTTATAATATATAAAAGCAGTATCAGCCATTACAGAGGTACTAAACAATAATAGAAAACTAATTTTGAATAATATAGATTTCATTATTCCCCTCTCCTAAAGTATAATCTCTAATTTCTGTATCACCTTGTGTTACATTTATTGTATAACCACTTTCTTGGTCTAATCTCAATACAATATTATTACCACCCTCATCACTTCTCATCCATACCCATTCAGGTTCTTCATTCAATAAAGTAACACCAAATTCATCTGTACCTGTTTTTCTTTTGTCTTTACCTTTATCAAACTCACTTCTCATCTGTAAGGCAAGTTGTCGATTTAATTGTTCTAATATATCTACCAAAAAGTTTTGTTCTAAAAAATCTATTTCTAATGCTGTAACCTCTTCATCTTCTTCTGTTTCTAATAAATCAACATCTAATTCATCAAACTTTAAAAAGTCTAAATCTAAGGCGTTTGCAATTAACTTTGACTTTTGTTCAATTTCTATTGCGTTTTCTAATTCTTTAGGTTTCTGTACAATTAATAAGTTGTTAATTAAACTTTCGTTTAAGTCTAACAAAACTGGTTTTAAAGGGCTACTTTCAGGTGTATCTACTTGTGTAGCCTGAAATGCCTGGTTTAATATTACTTGACCTGTATCACTCTCTACTGATATCTCACCAACAATACAGTTACCATTACCATCACAACTTGGTAACAGAATAATTGTAGATGAACCTATCTCATCAATAGTCATAGCAAAGTCTGTACCTCTTACAGATACAGTTGCTGTTGGTGTTTTAATACTTATATTTTGTGCTGAGTTTTTGGCAATCTGACCACTAGCATACCTTACAGTACCTAATGTTGCCTTTAAAGAAAGTTTACCTGTCTTTGAGTTAGGGTCATATACGAAATCATCAATGATTAACTTAGAGTGTTGTGTTATATCAACTCTAGTTTCATCCAGAAATTCTATTGCAACTTGACCCTTACCTGTTTTTACCGTATCGTATGAGAAGATGTCAAGGTCTTTTTCTACCCTAACATCTTTCTCACCGTCTTTTCTATCTATTATAGAGTTACCTTTACTTAAAGTAACATCGCCTATAGGCTCACTTCTTACTGGTAAAGTCGTAAGGATTAAGACTGTGCATAAAATTATAAAATTTAATACTTGCATATATTATTAATCCCGTAAATAGTATAAAAGTTATCATACTAATCTCTCTGTATTATGTCTATGTTGGCGTTGTCGCCACTTGTTGTTAAAGTAATCATGTTATCGTTTACACCTGATTGTGTAATATCAACATCTGCGATACCGCCTGTGTGTGTATGAATTAATGTATGACCATTAACATCACCATTACCGTCTATGTCTAATAAGTAATTGTTAGTATCACCGTTTACTGTGATTGTCAATACAACACTTGTACCGTCAACTGTAGCAGCTACGACATTTGAGTCCGAACCACTTTGACCAACGATATCAATATCAGCGCTTGAAGCATCTGAGGTTTCGCCTATGTCTAGG
>Ga0181400_1001222_pt1 | contig 10711 bp, 14 predicted proteins | sample 23SPOviralmetaG_FD_130129 | JGI IMG/M metagenome (GOLD analysis project Ga0181400, IMG submission 130129) | Marine viral communities from the oligotrophic San Pedro Time Series (SPOT) site, San Pedro Channel, CA, USA - 23 SPOT_SRF_2011-06-22 | ecosystem: Environmental > Aquatic > Marine > Strait... | reverse complement strand
TTTACCAGCATTAACTAAATTTAGACCAGAAACAGAAAAAGATAGATTTGAAAGAATGCAAGAATATTACATGAGCCAATACAATATCGAATGGAGAATGATATTAGAAGATGGTGTTGAATATGATGTAGATGATTCTGGAAGTATTGTTGCAAATGAGAGAGAACCTTTACATGGATTTAGAAGATTGACTAGATAATGGCTGTTCCTTTAATTCTTAAAAGAGTTGCAACAGGAACAGCGATTAAACAACTTATATCAAAAGATGTAAAACAAACAGAAATTCCTAAAAACGAAATTAACAGAATTAAAAAAGGATTAGAAAAATTTGCTCAAGGTATTGTTGTAAAAACTAATTCTAATTCAAAAGAAGTAATTAAAAAAATTGATAAATTTGAAAATAGACTTTCAAAAATTATAGATAAAGGTATTAGACAAGCTGGATTCCAATTAATTGATATTATTAGAACTAAAACACAAAAAGGAATTGATTTTAGAGGTGTAACTTTTGCACCATATTCAGAGGGTTATTTAAAAAAATTAAATAAAGAGGGCAAATCAACAAATGTTGATTTATTTTATTCAGGTAAAATGTTAGGAAATTTAACAAGTAATAAAACAGGAAAATTTAAAGTAACAGTAGGTTTTTCAAGAGCAGAGGAAAGAAAGAAAGCATTATTTAATCAAGTTCTTGGTACACCTAAAAGAGAATTTTTTGGCTTTAATAATTCTACAGAAAAGATTATAAATAAACAATTCAACAGATTTGTAGAAAAAGAATTAAGAAAGTTTAGAATATGAGTGTAAGAGAAAATATAGCAAGTAATTTATTATCAACCATATCAGGTATAAGTAGTCCAATCACAATAAGAAAAGCTACAAGACAACCATTTTTAATAGACGAATTATCAGAACAACAATATCCAGCAGTAATAGTTCAAACATCAGAAGAAAATAGAGATGATTCGGAATTAGGTAGTGGTGCTAAAACAAGACATGGCACTATTGATTTTCTTATATTAGGTTTTGTTAAAGGTGCAGAGTCTAATATAGACACTAAAAGAAATGAATTAATTACAGCTATTGAAACTGCATTAGAAACTGATATTACAAGAAATAGTAATGCACTTGATACTGAAATCGTACAAGTAGAAACTGACGAGGGAACTTTATTTCCTGTTGGTGGAATAAGAATGACTATTAGATGTATGTATGAGTATCAAGCTGGAACACCATAGGAGATAAAATGACAACAAAAATTATAAATAAAATAGAAAAAAAAATAGATCAAATAGAAAAATTACACGATAAAGAGTCTATGTTATGTGAAGAAGTAAAAGACTTATTAGCAGAATTAAAAGAAAACCAAGAAGAAGATAATCAAGAATGGGAAGAAGATTTAGATGATGAAGAATTTGATGAAGATGAAGAAGATATTGACGAAGAGGAATAAAACTAATAAAAGTAATTATGGCTAAAGATATTAAATTATATAAGGATAATTCTGAGATAATTATTAATGAATCTAATCTTGAACATTTTTTAAGTTTAGGATATAAGCAAGAAAAAGAAAACAAACAAACTAAATCAAACAAGGACAAAAAATGGCAACACATCATGGAAAACAAGGAGTTGTAAAAGCTGGTGGAACTGCTGTTGGGGAACTAACATCATTTACACTTGAAACAACAGGAGACGTAGTAGAGGACACAGCTTTATCAGATAGTACAAAATCATTTGTTGCTGGTAGGACTTCATTCTCTGGAACATTAGAAATGCACTTTGACGAAACTGATACACCACAAACAAGTTTACTTGCTGGTGCTTCAATTGCTTTTATTCTGTTACCTGAGGGTGCAACCTCTGGAGATAGAAGTTTCACAGGAACAGGAATTGTTACAGGAATGTCAGTTAATAACTCAATGGACGCAATTATTTCTAGAACTGTTACTTTTCAAGGTACAGGGGCATTAACTATAGGAACTGTATAATCCTAATTTATGTCAGTTATTGATATTGCTAAATCTCATTTTGAAAATTTAGGTGTTCAATCTATTGAAGTACCTGAGTGGAAAGATGAGCATGGAAAATCTACTGTTATTTATTGGAATCCTATAAATCTTTCTGAAAAAAACATACTTTTTAAAAAATCAGATAATCTATCTGATGTAAGTATTCTTGCTGATATACTGGTTATGAAAGCTTTAGATAAAGATGGAAAAAAACTTTTTAAACCAGAAGATAAACTAGCCTTAATGTATAAAGTAGATTCAGATATTTTATCAAAAATATCTACTGCTATGGTAACAGCTATAACTCCTGAAGAAGTAAAAAAAAACTAAAAAATTCAATTGAATTAAAAAATTTACTTATTGTTGCAGATAGATTAAAAATAACACTATCTGAACTTTTAAAAATGGAAGTTTGGGAGTATAATTATTGGATAGGATTTATGCTGTTAGAACAAGAACAATACGAATCTGAAATAAGGAAAGCAAAACACAAATAATGGCAAATTTAAAAATAAATATATTAGCACAAGATAAAACAAAAGGTGCTTTAAGATCAGTAAAAGGTGGACTTGCTTCTATTAAAAATGCTGTATTTAGTTTAAAGGGTGCTTTTGTTACACTTGGTACCGGAGTAGCTTTAAGATCAATAGGTAATGTTGCATCTAACTTTGAAGATTTAAGAGATTCCTTATCATCTGTAACTGGAGGTGTAAAAAAAGGTGCAGAGGCATTTAGTTTTATTACTGACTTTGCTTTAAGATCACAGTTTAGTGTAGAAAATTTAACAACATCATTCATTACATTAAAAGCATCAGGTATAGAACCAACAGAAAAACTATTAAGAGTTTTTACAGATACTGCGGCTGTAACTACAGATCAATTAGGAACATTAGATGCTTTAACAAGAGTATTCTCTCGTGGTGTTCAAGGTGGATTAGGTCTTGAAGAATTAAACCAAATTGCAGATCGTGGTGTACCTATATTTAGATTACTTGAAGAAGAAATAGGTATTACTAGATTAGAAATATCTAAATTTGGACAAACAACAGAGGGTGCAAAAAAAATATTAGATGCTTTAGAAAGTTCATTAGGAAAAACTTTCTCTGGTGCTACTGAACAAAAATTAGATAACTTATCTACATCATCTTCTAATTTAGGAATTGCATTTAGAAGTAGTTTAGATGTAATTGGTCAAGCTGGTTTTAGTGGTGCTTTAACCACAATGAATAATACTTTATCAGAAACTTTAACATTATTAACTCCTGTTGCAGAATCATTAGGAAAAGGATTAGCAGTAGTTGTTAAGGGATTAACAAAAGCATTAGAAACTTTAAATCAAGCTATTCAAATATCTTTTAATTTATATAAAGATTTAAGAGAATTTTTAGGCATACCATTACCTGAAACACCAGTAATAGATATAGATAAAGGTAAATTAGAAGAAGCAACTGAAGAAATACAAAAACAAAAAAATATTTTTCAAAAAATTGGAGAAGAATTAGAGGAAATAAACAGCAAAAGACTAAGAGATTTACAAGAAAAATTTAAAAATATAGATAAAATAATTGCAGAGGGAATAAGCAGTGGTATTACAAAAATGTCACAAACTCTTGCAAAGTCAGTTGTGTTTGGCGAAAAGATACTTATAAATTTTAGACAAATGGCAAGAACACTATTAGCTTCTGTTTTAAGTGCTTTAATAGAAGTAGTAGCAAGGAAAAGTGTAGAACTTGCTATTGAAAAAATGATTACAAGAGAAAAAGAAAAACAAAGAAATTTAAATGCTTCATCAGGAAATCCATTAGCCATATTATCTATGTTCACAGGCAGAGCATCAGGTGGTTCAGTTCAAAAAGGACAACCATATATGGTAGGAGAAAGAGGTGCTGAATTATTTATTCCTAACCAATCAGGACAAATAACACAGTCAGCTAGAGGCACAAATAGTGGTGGTGCAACTACAGTTAATTTTAATATAAACACAGTAGATGCTTCTGGTTTTGATGAACTATTACACAATTAATGAATAGTGCAGTTAATGAGAGAGGTGCTAAAAGTATAATCTAATGTCAGGTGCTTTTCCAATATCTTCTGCTAAGTTTGAAACTCTAGGAATTAAATCTATACAAAATACTATTATATCAAAAACTGTATCTGGTAAAAAACTTGCTAGACAAATAGATAGTCAAAGATTTTCATTTACAGTTAGAATAGTTACTGCAACTAGATCAGATGTCTATGGAGAGTTGATGGCATTTATAATTAAACAAAGATCAGGAAAAGAAAATTTTACAATTATCCCACCAGAAATAGAAGATGCTAAAGGGAACGAAACAGGAACAGTTTTAGTTAATGGAGTTCATGCAGTTGGAGATACTACTATTGCAGTAGATGGACATCAAAATAATAATCCAAACGCATTTAAGTCAGGAGATTTTGTAAAATTTGCTAGTCACGATAAAGTATATATGATTGTAGCAAATGTTGATCCTAGTGGTAATGCTTCAACATTAACTATTGAGCCACCTTTACTTACTGCTCTTGCAGATAATTCAGCAGTTACTTATGACAATGTACCTTTTACAGTACATTTAACAAATGATATTCAAGAGTTTGGAGTTGTTTCAGTTGCTAAAGATGGTGCTTTATTATATCAATTTGAATTTGATGTTGAAGAATCTTTATAGTGAAAAAATATAAAATAACCCATAAAATAAATGCCGATTTTATTGCAGAAATTATTGTAAATGAAGATCAAATAGACACTAATATTAATGATCTCAAAGAATACAAGAAACCTAATAGCAAATTTGAATATACTATGTTAAAAGGTACAGAAAGTGTAACTCAAACAACTTACGAAGAACATGACCAGAAGTTTAACAACAGCGATAAAAAATCAATTAGCGACTAATGATATTAGACCAATACACCTTGTTACTATTGGTTTTAGTACTCCTGTTAATTTCACAGATTGTTCTTTTCCTTTAACTTCTTCTGTATCTGGTTCATCAGTTACTTATTCAGCATCAGATCATTTATTAGGTATATCTGATTTTAACGAACAAACAGATGTTAGTAAATCAAGCATAACTCTTAGTCTATCTGGTGCAGATCAAACATTTATATCAACAGTTCTAAATGAAAATGTAATTAATGATGTAGTTACTATTTTTAGAGGATTATTAGCTGATGATAACACTATAATTGCAAATCCTTTTTTACTTTATAAAGGAAACATTGAAAATTTTGAAATATCAGAACAAAAAACAACAAGCACATTATCATTATCTATTGTATCTCATTGGGCAGATTTTAATAAAAAAAATGGTCGTAAAACAAACAATACATCACAACAAAGATTTTTTAGTACAGATGTAGGAATGGATTTTAGTTCTGAAACAGTACAAGATATTAAGTGGGGTAGAAAATAATGAGAGATATTATTTCACTATATAGAAATTATAAAAAATACGATCATTTACAAGATTACGACTTAGAATATTATTTAACTCCTAGTATTAAACTTAATCAATATAAAAAACATTATTATAATAATAAATTAGTAGGTTTTACTAATTGGGCATATTTATCAGATAACGCATCTAATAGTTTTCAAAAAACAGGAATTATCAACAATGATGAATGGAACTCAGGTAATAATATTTGGCATATAGAAACTATTTGTATTTCTAATTTAAAAGATATTATGTCATGGACAAAAAATTATTTTGCAAAGAAATTTGGTTCTAGTAAAATGATTAATTGGTTAAGAACAGACAATAGTAAAATATATAGAAATATACAAAGAATTATAAAGGATTATTGGGCATGGGTGGAATAGTATCAACAGTAACAGAAATAATTAAAAGAAAGGCTTTAACAAGTCTTATTGGAAATCCTTGGGTTTCTTTAGGTGTTACTCTTTTTATGTCATGGGCATTAAGACCAAAAACACCAGAACAACCAGATTTTGGTACTAATACATTTGATGATTTTGAAAAAGGTATATTACTTAACAAACAATCAAATGACTCTAATATTCCTGTTATTTATGGAGAAAGATTAACAGGGGGAACTAGAGTTTTTATGGAAACTTCTGGAAATGACAACACTTATTTATATATGGCCATTGTAATGTCAGAGGGAGAAATAAACGATATAGAAGAAATAAGAGTAGATGATAAAGTTGTAACTTGGGCAAGTGCTTTATCTGATGGAACTGAAGTTGATGTAAATAGTTCTGATAGCAATTTTTTTAAAAGTTCAACTAGTTTAATTAGGGTACAACCACATTTTGGAACTGATGGTCAATCAGCATCATCTTTATTATCAACATTATCTAGTTGGGGAAATAACCATAAACTTAGTGGGCTTTGTTACTTAGCTTTAAGATTTAAATGGCATTCTGACGCTTTTACAGGAATTCCGAAAGTACAAGCTAAAATACAAGGTAAAAAAGTTAAAACATATAATTCAAGTTTAGTAGAACAAACTGCATCTTATCAGACAAACCCATCTTGGTGTTTATTAGATTATTTAACTAATGCAAGATATGGAAAAGGTATAGCAATAAGTGAAATAGATTTACAATCTTTTTATGATGCTTCAGTTGTTTGTGCAACTCAAGTCACACCATATTCTGGTGCAAGTGATATAAATATATTTGATTGTAATTCTGCCATAGATACATCAAAAAATATTATTGATAATGTTAGAGAAATGTTAAAAGGTTGTAGGGGTTATCTTCCTTACAATGCTGGTAAATATAATTTAGTAATAGAAACAACAGGAACTGCATCTATTACATTAACAGAAGATGATATTATAGGTGGTTATTCTTTATCAACACCCACAAAAAATGATAGATATAATAGAGTTATAGTTGGTTTTGTAAATCCAGATCGTAATTTCCAAGTTGATGAAGTTCAGTTTCCACCAATAGATGATAGTGCTTTACCAAGTGCAGATCAACACGCAACTATGAAAGCTAGTGATGGTGGATTTTTACTTGAGGGAAGATTTAATTTTACAACGATTACAAGCCCATATCAAGCTGAAGAACTTGCTGAAGTAATTTTAAGAAGAAGTAGAGATGCTTTATCTTTAGGTATTAATGTTAATTTTAATGCTTATGATTTAGCAATAGGAGATATTGTAAATATCACACATAGTTCTTTAGGCTTTTCTGCAAAACCATTTAGAGTTTTAGGAATTACTTTTAATGAAGATTTTACAATAGGTTTAACTCTAGTAGAACACCAAGATGCACATTATACATGGGCAACTAAAACACAAGCTACAGCAACACCTAGTACAAATCTTCCTAATCCATTTAATGTGCAACCACCAGCAAGTGTAACTTTATCAGATCAATTAGTTCAATATAATGATGGAACAGTTATTGTGGCCTTAGATGTAAGTATTGGTGCTTCTCCTGATAGCTTTGTAAGTTTTTATCAAGTAGAATATAAATTAAGCACAGATTCTAATTTTATTATTTATGCACAAGGTTCTGGATTAAATCATAGAGTATTAAATGTTATTGACCAACAAACTTATGATGTAAGGGTAAAAGCAGTATCTAGTTTAGGTGTATCGTCATCTTATGTATCTGCACAAAGAACTATTGTAGGTGCTATTGCACCACCTAGTGATTGCGAAGATTTTTCTTGTAATATTGTAGGAACATCTGCTCATTTATCTTGGAAAGCTATAACAGACTTAGATTTAGCATTTTATCAAATTAGATATGCAAAAGAAACTGATGGAACAGCAGATTGGCAAAACTCAGTTAATTTAGTAACTAAGGTATCAAGACCAGCAACTTCAATATCAGTACCAGCTAGGGCTGGAACTTATCTTATTAAAGCAGTAGATAAACTTGGTAACTTTAGTTCTAATGCTACATCTATTATTTCTAATGTAACAGATGTCATAAATCATAATGCAGTAGCAACACAATCAGAACACCCTGATTTTAGTGGTACATTTTCAGATACAATATTAACTGATGGTGCAATTGAATTAGATTCATCTGAACTGTTTGATAGCGCATCTGGAAATTTTGATGACGAAACAACTAGAGTATTTGATTCTGGTGTCTCTAATGCTGACTATAATTCAAGTGGTAATTATCAATTTGCAGATGTTATAGATGTTGGTGCAAAACATACTTGTAGAATTACCGCAAGTATAACTCAAACATCTGATAACCCAGACGATCTATTTGATAATAAATCTGGATTGTTTGATTCTGCAAAATCTAACTTTGATGGAGATACACCAGCTAACTGTGATGCTCATTTAGAAATAGCAACAAGTGATGACAACACAACCTACACATCTTTTAGAAATTTTGTAATAGGTAATTATACTGCTAGATATTTTAAATTTAGAGTTGTTTTAACTTCTTCTGATAATGCTTCTACACCAAGAGTTTCAGAGGTTACTGTTACAGTTGATATGCCTGATAGAATATTTAGTGGTAATGACATAGTATCTGGTGCTAGTACTAAAACTGTAACATTTACAAATCCATACAAATCTGTTAATTATGCTGTAGGAATTACAGGAGAAAATATGGCTACAGGAGATTTCTTCACAGTATCTAATAAAACAATTAATGGCTTTGATGTTTTATTTCAAAATTCAGGTGGAACTAACATTTCAAGAACATTTGATTTTATTGCAAAGGGTTTCTAAAAGGAGTATAACAAATTATGGCACAACACGATTATAATATAGCAAACCAATCATTCCCAGCAACTAGAACTGATATTAATAATGTTTTATCAGCTATTAATTCTTCTAACTCTGGTACATCAAGACCAAGTGGTGCAGTAGCTGGAACTATCTGGCTAGATACTTCTGGGGGTGTAACTGCTTATGTTTTAAAATTTTTTGATGGTTCAGATGATATTACTTTAGCCAATATAAATACCACTGCAAATACTGTAGATTTTGTTGATAGTTCAGTAGCTTCAGATTTACTTAATGATACCTCTCCACAACTAGGTGCAAATTTAGATACTAACTCACATAATATTGCAATAGATGATGCTCACGGAATATTAGATGAAAACAGTAATGAACAATTAATATTTCAAACTACAGCTTCAGCAGTTAATTATTTAGAAGTAACAAATAGTGCAACAAGCAATAACCCATCTATATCTGCAACAGGAAGTGATACCAATGTTGGAATAGAATTTAGCACAAAAGGAACAGGGGCAATTAAATTTAATGACTTAGCTTATGTACCACAACAAGCATTAACTTCATCATCAAATGCTGTTGCATGGGATACTCAGGCAAAGCCAAACGCATATCATTTAACAACAGAAAATACTACATTCTCTGCACCTACTAATCCTGTTGAGGGTGCTTTTATTTGTATAGAGATTAATTACAGTGCTTCACACACTATAGCTTTCAACACAGTATTTGAGTTTGCTTCTAGCACAGCACCAACATTTACAAGTGCAGATACAAAAACAGACATTTTAGTTTTTAAATATAATGGTGCTGTATGGCAAGAAGTAGGTAGAACATTAAATTTAAGTGAAAGTTAAAATATGTACGCATTAGTAGAAGATAATAATATTACACAATACATTAACAATCCTAAATCTTTAGTGATAGGAGATGTAAGATACCCAGCTAAAATATTTCAATTTTGGTCAAAATCAGAATTAAATTCAATAGGTATCTATGAAATAGTAAATGATTTAACTAATTACAAAGATAATAACTTTTACATTAATACAAACGAACAATATAACTTTGCAGATAATCAAGTTACTAAATCTTGGGGAACTGCAACTGCTAGAAGATTAAATGATGAAAATGCAGTAGATGATAATGGTGATCCTATTTTAGATCAAGATGGAGTACAATTAATTAACTATGGTTTAAAAACTGAAAAGAAAAGAATTGTAAAAGATCAAGCAAGTGGATTACTAGCACCTACAGATTGGTATATAGTAAAATCAACAGAAGTTGCAGATTATGATGTACCAGATAATATATTATCTTTTAGAGCAGATGTAAGAAGTAAGTCTAATCAAATGGAAACTCAAATAGATGCTTGTACTACTGTTGATGAATTAAAGGCATTATACGAATATACGACACAAGAAGATGGAACTCAAACAAGACCTCTAGCAGAATTTCCAAAGGAGATTTAATGTTACCAACTATTGCAACAGGAAATGTAGGATCAGCATTAGCTGGTGGATACGAAGTAGCTAATTCATGTAGATTTAATAGTGGTAGTAGTGATTATTTAAATAAAACATTAGGAACACCAACTAATAATAAAATTTATACTTGGAGTGGTTGGTTTAAAAAAACAAAAAATGACGAAGTAGCACCAAATATTTTTGGATCACATTCAGGTGGTTTAAGAGATTGTATAAGATTTGATGGTGGTGGAAACGCATTACAAATGATTTTTAATGAAGCTGGTAGTGGTAATTTAGTTACAACACAATTATTAAGAGATTCTACTGCTTGGTATCATTTAGTAGTAGCTGTTGACACAACTCAATCTACAGCAACAAATAGAGTAAAAATGTATTTAAATGGAAATCAAATTACTTCATTTAGTACGTCAACATATCCTGCTCAAAACTATGTAAACATTTTAAATAGTGCAGTTCCTCATGTTTTTGGAAAAAATGCTAATTTAAGTAACG
>Ga0181400_1001221_pt1 | contig 10713 bp, 10 predicted proteins | sample 23SPOviralmetaG_FD_130129 | JGI IMG/M metagenome (GOLD analysis project Ga0181400, IMG submission 130129) | Marine viral communities from the oligotrophic San Pedro Time Series (SPOT) site, San Pedro Channel, CA, USA - 23 SPOT_SRF_2011-06-22 | ecosystem: Environmental > Aquatic > Marine > Strait... | reverse complement strand
TAACACTGATATCTGTGAGTGCTATGCCACTGCCGCCGCCTGCACCGCTAATTACAATACCGCCTAGTGTGCTTCCATCGCCACGATATAGTTTAAAATCACTTTCGTCGAGCGCAATATCACTTTCTTGCAACAAATATGTGTCGCGAATACCTTGTACTCTTTTGAAAAATAGTTTACGGAACGCCATAGTTTCTCCTATAGCGTATTTATTAGGCTTCTGTTCTCGGTGGTGCTGATCCTACTGGACTTGCGTCACCAGTTGCGCCTGCTTCACCTGTACCGCCTTCTTCGCCGCCGCCTGCAGGTGCACCTTCTGGTGCTTCAGCATCAATATCAGGCATTTCAAAGTTATCCATATCTGCTTGAATACCGCCTGTAGTAACACCAACACTGCGCATGCTAGGCAGTTCACTATCAACACTGATGTCAGCGTTCTCTTCACGCCATAGTTTGTCATTTTCAAACATTTCTTCTTCAGTCATTCCCAGGTAGCGTTGCATAAGGAAACGCTTACTCATGTATGGGTAACCTTCTAGTGCTTGGAATGTATTGATTTTAGCCGCATCTACTTCTGTTTCGCGGTAACTACTGAAGTTTTGTGGTTCATTAAAGCGCAGTTCAAATGTGCCGTTATCAATCTCAACGCCGCGGAACTTGAGAAACATTTTAAACTCTCTGTCAAACGTTGCCGCTATTAGACGCTGTAGTCTCATGCAGTATTCGTTGAAACGTTTTTCTTGAATAAGTGCAGTACCTACACGACCGTCATTGTAACTTGCTACACCTTCGTCTGGACCTGTTGGCAAATACGAACTAGGAATACGCAAACCGCGGAACAGTTTGTTTGTAAAGTATTTGAGATCATCAATCTCACCTAGGTTAGTACCGCCTGGCAATGTATCAACTTTACTACCACGTCCTTCTGCTGTTTGTGGGAAGAAGTAGTCTTCGTTAGTTGAGAGTGGGTTATATGTTGTATCCATAATGTTAACGCCGCCGCCTGTTTTACTAGGAATGCGTCGCTGATGGATTTCGTTCTTAACACGCTCAACAAAGCTCATAGCCATATGACTTGGCATGTTTCCTACATCAATATAGAATACTCTACGCTCCGGAGCACGTTGGATACGGTAGATAATAATAGCATCTTCAAGCAGTTCTTTTTGCTTGTATACTTTAAACACTTGTTCTAGGATACTGTTACCAAAGGGCCAGTTAGGATCAAGTCCTTCTGTTAAACTAGCATGTACAACGTGTTCTGATTCGATTGCTTTTTCATTCAGCGCACGGTCAAAACGTCCTTGACTAGCACTGCCGCCACTGCCATCATACAAGTTACTAGGCTGAATGTAGCCTCTGTTCTTGTACAAATCGCCTTGCTTGGTGTGGTCACTGTATGTGTTTGCTGTAACAGTTAGATTTTCAAAGTTTGGATTAATGTCTTTAACAACATACTGTTCTGGCTTTTTGCCTTCACTTTCGTTTACAATAATCTTTGTAACTTTGCCCATTTCAACCCAGTACAGTTCAAATGTTTCTGGATCACGAATGAATACTTGATCTCCGTACTTTAGTGTATTACGAAACATTTTGAACAAGCGTTTGTTAAAGTCGTTCAAGTTATTCCAGTTACTAAGCTGCTGTTTGATAATCTCTACTTCACTTTCTGTAGGATTTTCAACAAAGTGAATGTCAAAGCCTGTACCGTTTTCTGTGTTAGTTTGTGTACAAAACTCTGCAAGAATATCCAATGCCGCATTGATCTCACTGTCAATGTCCATGGTTTCATACTGACCATAACGTTCTGTACGGTTAGGATGTCCCACATATACTTCAGGTAGATGCGAGGCATAATGACTGTAACGTGTGCCGTTGTCTGTTCTAGATCCGCCCACGTTTGTTAGTGGACTATCTGTTTTTACTAATGTGAAATGTTTTTTCCAGCTCATGTCTTTATTATACTACCTTATTGTGTATTTACCTAATTATTGTGCGGCTATATTAGCAAGTAAATCTGTTTGTCTCTTGTTGTTATCAAGTATTTTCTGCAAGATAACATCGGAATCTGGATTTGTTACTGTAGCAGGACCGGTCATTCCAGCACCTGCGGTATTTGCATTTGTACTGCCAGTTGTAGTTCCCAGGGTTGCATCTTCGCTAGCTGCAGTATCGACGGTATCAGGTGTTTGTCCAGGTATTGTCACTTCTCTGTTGTATTTTCCAACACCTGTTTGTGTTGTTAAACCAACTGTTTTAGCAAAGGCATTAACATTGTCAGCAATAAATGTTGTTGCTTTGCCTATAAGCAAAATACTTGCTTCAGCATTTTCAAGCATACTAGTGGTTGCGTTACTAAAACTCATACCAAGTTCACGATTGGCTGCTATAAGTTTCATCATGTTTTTAGTTGCTTCATCTTGTGCAGTGCTTGCTTTTACTAGATCAGTTGTTACATCAACTACAGTTTTATTAATGCTTCTAGTCATCAAGTCTTGCATTGGCAAGAAACTTTCTTGCATGGTCTTAATCATACTATTGCTGGTAAATCTACCAAGTGTAGCAATCATGTCTGCAGCTTGCAGATTTTCTTCTCGGATTGCATCACTGTTTTTTGCTGCAAGAATAAATGCATCTGCTGCACCACCGGCGCCACTTTTCACATTATCAACTGCTTGAGTAATACCTGCCATGGCAGTTGGGAATGCCGAAAACTGTCGCAATGCTTCTGCACTGGTTGCCGAACCAAACACTGCTTGGTCAAGGATTGCTTCACGCAAATGAGGAAATGCACTGATAAGTCTTTCCATTTCAGCACGTTGTTCTGGTTGCATTCTTGCAAGACTTGCTTGCACAACTGCGTCTTTGCGCTGTTGACGTTCTGCTTCTTTTTGTTGTTCTACACTTCTACCCATAATCGCTGCCATGGCTTTTTGTTGAACAACATTATTACGCACAGCAGCCGCAAACTCATCTGTGCGCACTGCTACGTCTTGTGCAGACATGCCACTCAACTGAAAGTTTTGCATCATTTCTGCTGTAGCCATGCCCATGTCTTCAAAACCAATGCCTAAACCTAGTAGTTCTTGTCCAAATGTTGTAGTCACTGCTTGGTTAGCTCTAGCAAACTCTCTAGCACCTCTGCGTGTCTGACCACCAAAACTAGCCATTGCTTCACTGTTCTTACTCATAACATTGCCAAACTCAGACATTGTTAAGTTTGCGGCATGTGCATTAACTCTAGTTTCTATCAAACTTCCGCCTAATATAGCACCACTTTGTTGTACTTTAAAAAATGCGTCTGTAGTAGCATTAAGTTTTTCACTAATAAAACCTATTAAACCTGCTGCGGCAGGTCCAATAACACCGCCAGCTACCAAACCTGCTATACCACCACCTGTTGCACCTAACGCCAATCCCAAAGGACCATCTGCACCAAATAAATCAGCAACTAATGTACCGCCAGCAGCACCTAAAGCAGCGCCTACTAGTTTACCATCCATTCCTTTGATCATATCTGTAATACCTGACACCATGCTTAGTGGCGCGGTATTCATGTTTGCAAAACTTCTGCTTAGGCTTCTGCTTGCCATAGACATTTCTGAACTAAATCTACGTCCAGTGTTGCCAGCCATGTTCATACCGTCACTGGCAGTTTTGCCAGCAATGCCTACATCTTGCCCTGCTTTACTAGTACTTCTTCCAAATAAGGTCAAGGATCCGCTAGCAGATTTAGCAGCTGTTGCTAATCGTTGCTGTGCTTCAGGGCTATTTGCATTATCACTTGAAGCAAGGACCTGCAGGATTCTCTGCATGGTTGCTTCTTCAGCAAACCCATCTGCAAAAACCTCTCCTATTCCAGGAACATTAATCTGTGGCAAAGAAAAAACCTCCAGTTATATGCGCATATAAATACAAGCGCAGTTTACATATTTATACTGTATTTACCTGGAGAAAAACATGGTCGATATACCCGAGAACTTTTCAATGAATCCTGAACAACTTTCAGCTATGCAAAATCAGCATCAGTCTAATCCTTTACAGCAATACATGCGGCAACCTGCTGTGTATGTGCAACTACCTAGCCAAGGAAGATACTATTCACTAGGGTCAGTAGAAATGCCTATAAGTGGCGAACTGCCAATTCTGCCTATGAGCACCAGAGATGAAATAACAGTGAATACACCAGATGCACTTATGAACGGGCAAGGTGTAGTTGACGTCATTCACAGTTGTGTACCTAACATAAAAAATGCATGGGATATGCCTATTGTAGATTTAGACACTGTATTGATTGCTATACGCATTGCAAGTTATGGTGAAGGCATGGAATACACCAGTACATGTCCTAAGTGTGAAAACACAGACAACTATGAGATTGACCTTAGACAGTTTATGGATCTTAAGGTAAACATGGACTTGTATAACACGCCATTTGATTACAAAGGCATGCAGGTTTACTTACAACCTATGAACTACCAAACACTTAATCATTCTAATCTAGAACAGTTTGAACAAAACAGATTGGTTATGATGGTCAATGACAGTACTTTGAGTGCAGAAGAAAAACAACATAGATTCGCAGAAATCTTTACAGCAATGACTAACTACACTGTAGCAAACATTTCAGGATGTATAAGACAAATCGTTACACCAGACGGCACTACAGTAGATAATCCAGATCACATCAATGACTTTGTAAAAAACAGTGAACGCCAGTTCTATGATACACTGACCAAACACCTAGAAAGTGTAAACAAAGGCATTCCGGAAAAAACTGTTACAACTACATGTGATGAATGTAAACACGAATACTCAACGCCATTTACATTTGACCAAGCGCATTTTTTCGCCTTCGCCTCTTAGCATTAACCAATCCTGAGATTGAGGGGTACTTAAAAGGATTTGATAAGACCGTTGCTGAAATCAAACAGACAATGGCAAAGATCGCATGGTATATGAGAGGAGGAGTTTCTATGTCAGAACTACTTGATATGCCAAGTAATGATTATGCTTACTTCAACAAAGTAGTTGATGATAACGTAGAACTTAGTAAATCAGCTAAAACAGTTATACTTTAGGAACGAACTAAAGTTCGTTCATTCATTTCACTTCGTTTCATTCATATTTTTTTAATGAGCGAAGCGAAAGTTCTATTCGCAGAAGTTGGAGTCATACTTCACCCGTCTCCGGGTGAAGCAATGATTTGGATACTATTCGCATCGTACGTCATCTGTTATAAGAAGATTGCATTGCTGCACGGAGGCGGAAACCCGCATACCCCCTACTTCAGCCTTCACGAGTGATCTCGGAACCTTTCATACATCATAACAGCAATGCATGTCCAGCAACGGTTGTATCTGTTTCACAGAGCCGTTATCTTTTTAGCCTTAAGTTGGTTTATTCTTGCATCATGCGATTCGCCGCTGTTGTTACAGAGTAGTGCGCTTTTTGTTGAGATGCTATATAGCCTAATTATTCTGTGATAATTTTATTGAGTATGCCTTTGCCGTGTACTCGTACACGGATGTGCCCATTGTAATATTCGTCTGATTCAAGTACTTTGTGATTAAACTGTTCTCTTGCTTCAACATAACTTAGTTGCGATTTGCTGATGCAATAAAACAATATTTCACGCTTGAAGTTGTCTGTGCCTAGTTTGTCGACGTCTGCGTTCAGTTCGTCTGATGAGCCATAATATGTACGCCAGTCTGATTCAACAGTGCTACGGCGTTTGTTTTTTCTGCCTTTGAGAGGAGGTTTTGTTTTTTTAAATGATGCCAGTTTTTTGCCAATGTATTTTCTATTGTTTGTAAGATTAGTAATGAGATATACAAAACCTACAGTGCCCTCGGGTAGTTCATCAACTATTTTGTCATTGTAATACCAAGGTTCCATGTAGTACTATATATCTCATATCACTTATTCTTTATGAAATCGTGAAGTTCCTTAGCCACTATACCGTGAGTAAGTGGACCTGCATGTCCATGCTCACCATCCAGCGCACGGTCAAGCCATTCACCTTGATTCAACATAAAGTTTGGGTACTGAACAGCAAAGTCTCTGATTGCGTCAAACACTTCGTTGGTCAGTCCCCAAGTATTAGTAAACACAACTCTATCATGTTTGTATCGTTCCAGTGCAGATCCTAGTTTGAATCCACATCTACCTGCATGATCTCCTGTGTCTTTGATCCTGCGGTTGCGTTCACCTTTAAACCACAAGCAACTTTCACTGCGCCATGGATACGGTAGCATAACAATGTGCAACTTTGCAGGATCAACACTTAAACTGCGATCCAAAAATCTGCAAGTTGCTTCAATGCTTGCACCGTTCCATGCCAAGTTAACATGTCCTAGACCTGTTGCATCACTAAGCAGTGATACCCAAGTTTGACTGTAACTTTCCATTTGATAGCCGCATGTGAAACTATCGCCGAGGGCAACAAAGTAGTCTTCTCCTGGTTGCACAATAGGTGTGCTAAACTGCTCCCAGGTAGTCCAGAACCAATCCTTTGGAACTATGTGACTGTATTCTTGGTACATTATTGCTCTCTTAGCCATAGTATAAATGCACGTTTCATTTGCAGAGATTCTGTAAAGTTATCACTACAATGAAACTTGCCACGGTCAAACCCTATCAGTTTGCCCATTGTCCACTTGCAAGCCGCTTCAAGTGTAACATACTGTTGATCATCTGCCCAACAATGACTGGCATATTTTTGCCAATCCTCATCACTGATATGTTGTTCAAGCGGCTCATTGCGTTCCTTGTAGAGATAAAAGTCGTTGTAGTTAGCGTTTTGCTCAAATACAACTGTGTGACTGTTATAGTCTGCAAGAGGCACAATAAGTGTATAGTAAGGAACACCTTCAAGTTCTTCTGCTACATGATCTACTTTGACATAATAGTCAGTGTGCAAATCATAAGCAAGATGACTTTCTAGTATCTGTCCCTTTTCGATTACAAATGGATCGAGAATCCATTCTAAACGATTCTTTACTAGCTCAAACACTGTGTCTAGTTTTTCTCTAGGTACCCAGTGTTGACTAGTAACGTGCTTACCTTTCCACACTCCCCAATGGTCAACAAACTCTGTTGTTTCATTGGTAGCAGAAAGCACTCGACGTTCCGTTTCATTTAACTCATTATGCGGGATAAACTCTGGAATGTCAAGTGTTTTATGCATTACATTGCGTTCTTTTTATCTTGGATCTCTGCACGACGAGTCTTAGCAAGTTTGCCAAGTTCACCTAGTGCTTTACGAGCTCTTGTTGCCGCTGCTTTTACGCCTTTTTCTTCAAATGCTGCATGCTCTTTGAGATATGCTTCATAGTTTTCAACGATTTGATCGTGTGTCATGGTTTACTCCTTACCATTCAGTTACATGATGTTTATCATGTAGTTTTGCTTTTACGCATTTTGTTCGACATTCTTGATTGTCAAACTTCTTGAACTCTGTAGTCCAATACGGGTCTTGCATTATATCTTCTATTGTTGTATTATGCAAGTTAAATCTTGTTTGTGCAAGTTCTATAATATCTGCATTGTGCGGATAGCGCAGTGCAGTCCAGCAACAAGGATAAAACTCGCCGGTTGCTTTTAGAAACACGCCTTTGTTTCCAATGTAGCACAGTGCTGGGTATTCATCGCTTGCATCCAACTCTTGTGCTCTTTGCCAAAACACAGACTTTAAGTCTGCACCTGGTCTTGTTTTGTTACTTAGATACTGTTGCCTTCTTTGAAACCTGTGTCCGTTTGCAACTAAGTCTTTGCTAACAGGTTCTAGAAAATCATCTTTGCCATATGCATCTGGATACTTGCTTCCAAACTTAGTACTCAGTGTAAGTTGCCAGCAGTCAACACCAATGTCTTCCGCTAGTTGCTTTATATAGTCTAGTTTACTTTCATTGAAGCGAAAAGCAATAGTAGCAACCACTGTGTAACTTGTTGTGTTGTGTGCTACAAATGTATTCATGCCTTGCATGATACTTGCCCAGTCACAGTTAACTCTGTATTTACTGTTCGAATCTTGATTCCACCCGTCCAAACTCCAATGTATTTCATCGTGTGCGTTAAGAGCGTGTGCAAGTGTGCGCCACCAATCTTCAGTCTTGTAACTGCCGTTAGTAATAATCAACAACTGTATAGTTGGGTTGATTTGCTTGATCCAATCAACGATTTCCAAAAACTCTTTAGCATATATTGGATCACCGTCGTCACCGCAAAAACTTATTTTACGCATATTTTTTATTGCAGTTTCTCCTATCTGTGTACGGAAAAACTCCAATGTAAGTTGACGATTAAGCAGTGTTTCTGGAACTTCCATGCGTGTACATCGTGGACATTTCAGTGTGCAAATACTGCTTACTTCTATGTGCCAATGATCCAGTGCTAGGGTCATACCATCTCTACATCGGTGTCGTAACTAGTAAAGCCATTTTCTTTGATAACTTTTAGCACATTGTTTACACGACCAATAAGTTCATCTTTGTGGCTTACTAGCCATACACTTTTGTTGCGCTCTCTGCTCATGCGTTTGAGTACGCCCATAGCATTTTCAACACCTGCACTGTCCATTCCACTGTCTACTAGTTCGTCGATAAACAACAAGTTGATTGGCTGATATAGGCTTTCCCAAACATCACGGAACGCCCAACTTAAACTTAGTATAAGTCTGTTACGCTCGCCTCTGCTCAAGTTATCAAAGTCCAAGTCTCTGCCTAGTTCTTGTATTTCTACTGTTAGATCATTTTGGAACACCACTGTGTGCGGTAGTCCAACTGCGCCTAGGTATCCTTCTAGTCTTGTATTCAAGTATGCAAGATTTTGATCAATGATACGTTTGCGGATAAAACTGTCTTTGTTAGTAAGTAGTTTAAGCAAAAACTCCTGGTGATTCTGTACACGAGTAAGTTCGTTGATTGTATCCCACGTTATTTCTTGCACCGCAGTTTGTTCCATATCTACGATTTGATCGGAGTAAGGGTCACTTTCATCGAACTTATTTTGTAGTTGGGACTCAAGAGTTGATAAGGTTGTTCTATGGTTATGGGCATCTGATACATCATCGTAGAAAGTTCTAGGTTTTGCTGGTACTTCTGATTTTCTAACTTTGAGTTCTCCAATGCCTGTTTGTAACTCGATAAGGAAACTACTTGACTCTTCATGTTCTTTCTCCGCTTTTTCAATCTCTTTTTTATGACTGTCTAGATGTTCAATGCTTTGATTGCAACTATGACATACTCCGTCTTGCCATCCTTCTAGAGCTTTCAGTGTTTTTGCAACATCTTTTTCAGCACGACTTTGTTGTGCTTGCAAACTGGCAATGTCTTTTTGTAGTTGAGTTTGTTCATTGTCTAAGGCACGCCAGTCAGCAAGTTCTGTGTGTAAACGCAGTTCCTCATCAATGTCAACATGACTGAGATCATTGATTGCTGTTTTAAAGTTCGCAATGTCCTGATCTTTTTTCTCTTGCCACATACGCTGTCTGCGTTTGAGTGCATCGACTTGTTCTGTAATCTTGCCGTTAGCATCTTCAACTGCTTTGATACGGAACTCTTCTTCTTGGATCTTATTCTTAGTTACACGCACCATTTCTTTAAGATTCTCTGCTTTCTCACTGAGAATAGTAATACCCAACAACTGCTCAATAATAGCACGTTGATCGTTAGTGCGCATACTTAGAAACGGTTCGCTGTATGTGTTTAGTGCAAGCACATGTTTAAACATGTCATGGCTCATACCTAACAGTTCTTCGATAGCCTTTTGTGTTTCTCTGCTATCTCCCTGTGCGTTATCCTCTGTTTCTTGTTCGTTGTTGTTAATGTAGAACTTTAACACATTAGGCTTACGTCCACGTTCAATACGATACGCCAGCCCATCTTTTTCAAACTCCACAGTAGTAAGCATGTTCTTACCATTGGTCTTGTTGATCAAGTTGTCCTTGCGAATGTTTGTAAGTGCATTGCCATATAATGCATAACTTAGCGCATTGATGATAGTGGTTTTACCAGTTCCATTTCTACTGCCAGCATCGCCTCCACCTGTGTCCAGGTTTTCACCCAACACAAGTGTAAGGTCATTGCGGTTAAAGTCAATGGCTTGTGTGGTGTTACCCACACTCATAAAGTTTTTTACTGTAAGTGTATCTAGTTTGAACATGTGTTTATTATACTATAGATTTCTGTAAATGTCTAACATTAGGTTAGTGTCATATTGCTCGCTGTCAATCTGTTGTAGTTGACTAGTTACAATAGTATCTACACTTTCAAAGTTAATCTCACCTGAGATTTGCATGTCCATGTCTTCAACCTTCATAGGGATTAAACTTAGTTCACGCAGATTGTATTCTTGTATAAAAGTTTCTTTGATAAAGTTTGCTTCTTCGTAACTAATATCTACATCCAAGTTAACACGGGCATAGGTCTTTGGACCCAGATACTTTTCAGGACCTTCCAGTAGTTGACTTATTTTCAGTGTGCGATACTTTGGCTGATCGGGCCATGCAATATACTGTTTTGTCCCGTCCCAATCCAATAACATCATGCCTCTGTCATCATCGCCTGCATCGCTGTAGTTGTGAGGAAATGCATTGCCTGTGTACACAACATTGCCTTTTTCCTGTCGCTTGTGAAAATGTCCTGTAAACACAGTACCACAACGACCAAAGTCATCTGCACTTAGTTCACCGTGATCAGGCATCTGTACCAT
>Ga0181400_1001220_pt1 | contig 10714 bp, 8 predicted proteins | sample 23SPOviralmetaG_FD_130129 | JGI IMG/M metagenome (GOLD analysis project Ga0181400, IMG submission 130129) | Marine viral communities from the oligotrophic San Pedro Time Series (SPOT) site, San Pedro Channel, CA, USA - 23 SPOT_SRF_2011-06-22 | ecosystem: Environmental > Aquatic > Marine > Strait... | reverse complement strand
GTCAGTTGTACAATTTTTGGTTGCATGTCACCGACGACTTTTGTTTGCATAATGTCGACTTTAACGTCACTTTCTTCTTTACATTCAGAACATTTAATCATCAACTCTGCTGTTTCACCAACAGACTTCGCCCTGATTCGTGCAAAAATATAATCTACATCAAAAGATGATAATCCTGAAACATCAATATCTTCTTGTACGCATGATTTAATCGTATCAGTGATTGCTCTAATCACTTGTCTTGGTTGATTTGATTCTCCTGCTGTTAAGAGTACCTTTTGTTCTTTTACGAGGAAAGGACGATAGTGAACGACATCTCCTGATGATGGTAATTTAAGATCATACCAAATAGTTTCATTCAAACGTGGCAGTGCCATTATTTAATTTTCCTTTATCTTAAAAAGCTAGAAAGAGATCCTAAACTAGCGTCAAGTGAGAACAGTCCCTGATTGTCTTCTACAGGTGACCATTTAGTGTATGTCATTTCAACTGTTAACTGCATAACACCATCGGCGTCGTTAGTAAATTCAGTTTGTGTTATATTTGTTGGGTATGCTTCTTCTAACAAAGCACTATAAACAGTTCCTTGCCCAATACCCACATTGAGACTGATCGGACCTGCACCAAACTTTTTATTAGTTATGGGTTTTCTTAATTGATGAATTTTAATTTGTCTTGCATAGTTGCTATGATATATTGCCTTCCCTGTATTTTGTGAAACTGTTGAGGAATACCATGTATCAAAATATTTTCTTATGCCATAATCATTTAACAATAGGAAAGTCAGGTTAAGAGACCCTGCACCTGAATACCCATATGCAACTTTACGTGCTTGGACACCCATCTTTTGATCTAATGTTAAAACAGTTTTGGGTGGAACACCTACACTTTGGCAAAGTAAGTTCAACTCATTCCCACTCATCAAATTTCTGATAGCACTGAGGATACCACCACTATTAGAATTGAAATCGGTTGGAAGTTCTACCATAAATTGGTTTGGTTTCGCTACACCTAATTTGAAAGATACTGCGGATTTTAACTGGTCTATGGTTGCCATTAAATCATTCCTCTAGAAACTTTATAAACTTCTTTTCCGCTCGCTTTTGCCCAATCAGCAGTTGGCATAAAGGTTGCTATTTCCCATTCTGCGGGCGATACTCTTCCGAGTCTTGATTTTACATGAGCAAATAGGTAATGTTTGAAGCAAGGTTTATAAAACCTTAATGTTCTTATTTTATTAATCATTTCATATCTTGCTTTGAATCTAGTCGTATCATCAAATTTTGTATTGTTTGTTAGATCCATCAATGCGCCTAGAAACTTTGCTCTGAGAACTGGAGGTAGATAATGTAGATTCATTCCATAAAAACCTCCTGGTGCTGGACCGGAGATAATCGCTAATGGGAATCTATCATAGAAAGGTAATGTGTCTTTTGTTTTTGGATCATAGAAAAACATATTCATTGTTCCAATGAGTGGTTGTGATTTATTCACTAACTTGACCTCATCGGACTTCATTACTTCTAGACGATTCACACGTCTTAATTGCCTCAGTCTCGTACGAAACCAAGCACGTGATTCGTCAGTTCGTGGGGTTATACCAGCACGAAATGCTTCTAATTCTAATTTTTGAAATAACTTGCTATCTACCATGCTACTATTTATATCATTTTTTACGTTTTTTCTTATATGGTTTTAATGGTTTCAGACCCTTCAACTTCTTCATGATGCCCATACTATGTAGAGTTTCTTCTGTCCATATTTGAAAATCCCAACCACGATCCTTTGCATAACTGTTTGCTGCTTCCCACTTATTCATATTCTTAACATATGTCATTGCTTCACCGATATATCGTTTAGATTTATCTGGACGTTTGGGTGGATTAGTTTCTTTATCAGGTTTGATTTCTATAAGCAAAGTTTTATTATCGTTGAATGTAATTTTAAGATCAACGAAGTATCTATGCATCTTCTTATCTATATCCCATTTATAAGGGACGACAACTTCCTCAGATGACCATGACTTAATATTTGGATTATTATCACACCAAATAAAACATGCCTTTTCCCACGAGGAACGGTATGTTACCTTGTCGGGATCACCAGAATATTTGCCCATATTCTTGATTCTATATTTGCCAGAATATGCCATAAAAACCTTATAAATAGCTCAAATGAATTTTATTTATTTATAGGAAAAAATAAATGTCTTATGATCCAATAGGTGCTACTAAAACATCAAGACCACCAGCAAATTCTGATGCTGATCAGTTTAATCGACCTAGAAATAATAATATCACTCTCACTTCTAGTCCAAAGTATGGCGGACATACATCACAGCCAGAAGTAGTAAACACGCAACAAATAAAGAAAAGTAGAGGGTCAACTCAGATACTCAAGTTCCCTGTAAATCGCGAAGACTTGTATCCTGCTCATATTGTTTTTCATCCATATAAAATTGACACAGGTTTGATTGATAATGCTCTTGGAGATATTTTTAATAGTGATCTTGTCACAAAAGTAACAGCAGGTACAACTTCAGAATCTACAAACGATGAAGTTGCTACTGGGTTTGATGATGCTGATGATGAAGAGGGTGGACCCTTTGCTGCAGATGCTCAGTTTCAATCCGACCAAAAAGCAGCATCCAATAAGCGAAGATTTGAAGCAGAAAACGCTGAAATCAATAAGGAAATTAAAGAAAACCAAGAAGTGATGGGCAGTAAACTTACAGACCTTCGTGCCTATCGTGATTTAAGTCGTCCTGCTATTCAGTTGTTTTTCCCACCTTCACTACAATACAATGATGCGGTCAATTACAATAGTATGAATCTTGGTGGTGCAGGTGCAGCTGCTATGGCAGGATTAAATAGTGGTCAAAGTATTATGGGTGCTCTTGGTGCTGGTTTGTCAGAAGGAATAGAAAGTATATTTAATCTTGCTACTGGTAGTGTATCAGCAGAAGCAGCTAAAGTAGGAGTGGCAAGATTAGCGAAGAAAGTTCCAGGAGGAACTGCAAATGCGGTTGGGTTAGCTATGCAAACAGGTTTAAATCCTGGGACACGTTTGCTTTTTGATCAACCATCAATGAGATCATTTGCATTTTCTTTCAAATTAATCCCCACCTCTCCACAAGAGGCAGTCACTATAAGAAACATCATTGAAAATTTTAGATTCCAAATGTATCCTCGTGAAATAGATGTGTCTGAAGGTGTTCCTATCGGTTACGAGTTTCCTAACATCTATAGAATTGAATTTGCATTTGATGGTGGGACTTTACAAATACCAAAGATTCAATATTGTTATCTGAAAGATGTGCAAGCTGCATATAACTCTACAAGTGGTGGTGTTTTCTTTGAAGATGGTCACCCAACAGAAATTGATTTAAACTTAACATTCTTAGAGTACAGAGCATTGAGTAAGAGAGATGTAGAGGCAGGATTCTAATGGACTTCTTTAAAAATTTTAAAAAAACGGCATACACCTTTGGTGATGATCATGAAAACTTAGGTGGTGCAACGAGACAAATAGAATTCTTCAGGGATCTGACTCAGTATGTTGACGTTGTTGATCAGGTCAGAGAAGGGATCCATTTTTACGAACCATATAGTATCCAAGACGGTGAACGTCCTGATCAAGTTTCTATGTTTTTATATGATACACCAAACTATCATTGGACGTTTTATATGATGAATGATTCTCTTCGTGAACACGGATGGCCATTGACCTATAAACAAATGGATGAAAAACTAGCAACTGATTTTCCACACCAATACATTTATGTTCGTGCCGATTTATCACAGACTTTTTTACAGAATGAATATGTGCAGGGAGTTATATCAGGATGTCGTGGTAAAATTATTAAACGAGATATTGATCACGGTATCTTGGTGGTTGATACATTTGATTATGCAAATGCAGGTAAACCATCAACATTCAGGCAAGGTGAGGCAGTTATAGTCACAAACACTTTAGGTCAAACGAGAACACTTACAATCATCGGAACTGGTAAAGAGTTTAATGCTACTCACCATTATGAAGATGCAGATGAATTGCAGGTTGATATAGATCCAACCGCACCAGCACCCGCATTGTATAATGAAGTAACAATTAGCGATAGATATCATAGAATAAATACTTCATTAAAGCAAATGAAAGTTATCAAACCTGCTAACATTACGCAGATAGCAAGTTCATTTAAGAGAGCATTGACTAGCTAATGGCTGAACCAAGTAAAAAGTATGTATTAGAAAGTGTACAAATATTTTCTTCACGATCTACTATTCCAGTAGAAATAGCAAATGTTGTAACTGACTTAGATATATTTGAGCATTTAGATTGCCCATTTTTAACTGCAAAACTAGCATTTGGTGATGAATCAAATCTTATGGGTAGACTTGATTTACAAGGTGCTGAATTCGTTGTTGTTAAAATTAAACCTTCTTCTGCGGCAGAACCTATCATAGAAAAACGGTTTGTTATAGAAACTGTTATTTCACAATTGAAAATGAATCAAACTTCTGAACTCGTACTCCTTAGCCTTTATGAAGATATTCTTTTTAAATCAAATTATAAAAACGTAAACAAATCATATTCTGGTAGTCCTTTTCAAATGATATCAGATATTGCCAAAGAATTTTTGGATAAAGAAGTTGAGCAAGAAGGCGAATCTACTTTTCAAAATAGGATGAAACTAATCGTTCCAAATTTAGATCCTTTGAAAGCAATCGCTTGGATTAAAAATAGAATGACAACCTCTGATGGCGTTCCTGATTTTATCTATTCTACTCTCGGTGTAAATAAACTCATAGTGAACGACCTTCTTACTATGATTGATAAAGAACCCATAAATGCTTCTAAGCCTTTTATGTACGCTTCTACACCTAACGTTGCTGAAGAAGAAAGGGGTGGGACTAATTATATTCCGATATTGAGTTACAACGAAGAACAAAAAGAAAATATGTTTGAGATGATTCAAAAGGGTTTGGTGGGCGCAAATTATCAATTTTATGATGCATTTACTTCTCAAGTTCATAAACACGATTTTAATTTTAAAAAAGATATTGTAGATGCATTACCTTCTACGAAAGAAAAGGAATATAACTTTGCTGAATATGAAATAGATGGCGAAGTTTTAAATAATATTCAGTCACAAAAAATAACTCAGATAGGTGGTTCGGGTGCATACAATAATGGATTGTCATCACCAAAATCTTACAACGAAGAAAAAGAAAGCAGTGATTATGCGAAAAAGGTGATTGGTAATGTTATGAAACAACACTTACTGAAAGCACCTATTACAATAAGAGTTTCTGGCGTTGGGTTTTTGAAACCTGATCATAACATGACTATCGGTAACACCCTTAGAATTTATTTTTTACAAAATAAACCTGCAAAAGCCAACAGTACTAATAATTGGGATATGAAAAGGTCTGGTGATTATTTAATGTATGCAACTAAACATTCTTTCACTGTTGAAAGATATGACATAAGTATTACATGTGCAAAAATGAAAAACTTTACAAGTGAGCAAGCAATCGTATGATACCACAATCCCCCTCTTTCTATGGTGATCAAACTCGTTGGTTTGTTGGTAGAGTTATCAGCATCAACGATCCACTTGAAATGGGTAGAATAAAAGTCAGGATCGTAGGGATTCATGACAACTCAGAAATCCGAGATGGTGATCTACCATGGGCACAGGTTGTAGTACCTGTCACAGAAGGTGGTAGTTCAGGTCTAGGAGCAAGCACAGGTATTAAAGAACAGGCACAAGTCTTTGGCGTATTCTTAGATGGTGTTCATTCCCAACTTCCATTGGTTGTTGGTTCTATGCCAAAGTTTGAAGCAGATATTGAATCAACAGCAGGTGTTTTTCAACCAAATATACCAAGTCGGTTTGACCCTGCGGTAAATAAAAATCTATTACCTGCTGATCAGGTTGATGAAGAAAATCTATATGGAGAAACCAATATAGAAAAAGCATATAATTTTCTTATTACAAAAGAAGGATTAAGTTTATCCCCTCAAGCAGCAGCAGGAGTTATAGGAAACTTTTGTGAAGAGTCTGGTGCGAATGCTAATGGTGGAGATATTGATCCTCTTGCGATTTCAGGTATTCCAGGAGAAAATTCTTTTGGTATTGCTCAGTGGAATCCTGCAGCAGCTGCTGGTAATAGACTCGGTGCACTTCAAGAGTTCTCTGCTTCATGTAATCTAACATACACAAGTTTATATGCACAATTGTTATGGACTCGTAAAGAGTTGACCACGCTTCCGTATCTTGGGTATGCTGAATTGAAAAAGGCAGAAACACCAGAAGAAGCAGCACTTGTATTTATGCGTAAATTTGAGAGACCAGGATATCAAACAGAACGAACTGCTGCAAATGAGATAAAGAAAAAAACTGGAAAAGACGGTAAATATAAACGTCTTGGTGAAGAAGAACGAATTGAGTTTGCCGAAGAAATATTTAGGAAGTTCGAATAATGGATTTGATTAACGATACTATCACCACTGCTGATGCTGAGGCAGATGTAAATAAACACTTACCTTTATCTATAAGGTTTAAGTTTAATGCAGGTGGAAATAGTGCGACATTCACGCCAGCAAAACCACTCCCCAAATCTGTTCAGAAAACTATAAACAGACGCATTAGAGAATTGAATAATATTCAATATGAAAAGGGCACAGACGGCAGTGGTGATTTTAATCATAAAGTGATGGACAACATCAATTTGGTTAAAAGTGTTTACAAAGTAGCAAGAGGTATCCACTTTAACTATCAACAGGCAGAGCGAGCAGCAGAAAAGGCTGCAAAAAAAGAAGCAGCAAAAGCAGAAAGGGAAAGGGTAAAGACTCAGGCAAGAATTGCTTCAGATCAACCTGAGCAGTCTAGGGTCAAAGCAAGAACCAATAAAATAAAAGCAGATAAGATTATAGCCGAAACAGCAACTAACTCTGATCAATTGGGTAAGGAAACTGCTGGATTTAAATCTTTAACAGAATCTACGAAACCAAAAACTGCTATACCAAAACCAAATAAAGTTCAAAAACCAAATCCATCACCGTCAGAGATGACTGCTAATGTTCCTGGAATTACCGTTACAAAAGAACCTTCTGATAAAAGTGCTGTTGATATACTAGGAGCCAGCGTCACTGAACAAAGGAAAAATTTAAACAAACTCATTGCTTCTGGTAGTTCAAAGGGTGTTAAGCAAACTTTAGAAAATTCTACTATAGCAAAAGAATATAATATCAGAGCGCCAGATGTTAATAATGCCGTAAAATCTAATGCTACATTGCAAGATCTAGCAACCGATCCATTTATTCAAAATGGGTTGAAGGGTGCTGGATTAAGTGCTGATGAAATAGAAGAAGTCAATAAAGAAATAGATGAAGCGATAGTGGTTGCTGCTAGTCAAGAACAAAAATTGTTAGCAGTACAACCTCAAAAAGATTTTTCTGTAAAACAGTTCCGTGCTCTCGGTAATCCATTTGGTTCTCCTGAAGTTTCACTTCCCACGCAAGTTGGTCAATCAAATCCATTATCTTCATTAGTTGCACCAGTAACTAAAAATCCATTGAGTAGTCTTGGTGCAGTTGCTGGTGCCGTAGCTGGAGCAAGAAACGGTGGAGCTCTTGGTGCGGTAGTTGGTGGTGTAATTGGATCCGTGATAGGAGATGCTATTAATACAAATGTAAATGGTGCTAATAACTTTGCTCCTGGCAATCCCTTTGGTTCTTTGGGTATGGATTTTGGTAACATTATGGCAACTGTAACAGGTCTTGCGCAAGGAACTGGATCATTCAAAGAACTTGGTGAATCTATTCCAAGTATTCCTGGCGGTTTTGACCCTATCACTAAAGCACCTGTTCCCGATATTGTTCAATCGACAGGAACAACGCAATTAGCAAAAACAGTAGACAAGGGAACTAAAACTGCGGTTGATACTCCTACAACTCCAGTAAAAGAAGTCACGAAAACTAAAACAACAGGATTTGAAGCTCTGGGGTATGATGAAATAGATGGTGAATTTTTTGGTGGATATGAACCTCTTAACAGTAAAAAAGAATTTGAACTTGAACTTAAAAGTTGCCCAAGAAAAATTAAACATGCAATTATTGTTTGGACTGCAACAGCAGAAAACGAATTTTATACTGCTAGGTCTTATAACGAAAAAAGACATAAGCAGTATAAACGAAAACCTGAAGAAAAAAGAGTACCAGCTGGAACACCTGTCGGCAGGTTAGGATATCAGAGATCTAACTATTTCATACGAAAAGATGGTATTGTTGAAAGACTTGTTCCTATAGGAACTAGACCCACTACATATGGGGCCAATAAACTAGAACAAGAATCAAAGTCTAAATATATGAAGATTCATGAAGAAGGTATCATGATTCAATTTGATGCTGGTATATTAGGGGACGCACCAGAGTCTGGTCTTAATCATGCTAATCTTTCTGATAAATCCATTACTGCAGAACAGTGGAAATCCTTTGATATGATGATGGATGTTATGTACCGACACTCACCAGGAGGTGTATTTAAAGGTCTTGACCAAATACTCGCTGAGAGTAAAGGTATAATAAAAAGAGATGGAACTGAAGTTGAACAACTTATGAGATTTCAAGATGTAATGGCCCTTGTTGGACCAGGATTTGATGTCGGTCAATATTTAGAAAAGAGAAGAGAAGTTCCAGATGGTGAAGATGGAATCACTGTTGAAATTGTTGTAGATGATGATACAGGAGAAGTGGTAGAAGATGATGATCCGTATGCAGGTTTGGATGATGACTTTTTGAACAGTGAAATAATTAATGGAAATAAAGTTGAATATGATGAGGTTCGTGGAAGGTGGTCAGTTTTTTATCGAAAAACCAATACCAAATTAAATTACGGAACAAAAGATGCCGCATACTTTGCTGCACGTGAGAATCTTGGAGAATAAAGAATGTCAGATGATGATTTTTTAATTGAAGAAAAAGATAAAAATTTACCAAGTAAAGGTGATCCTTTTTCTGATCCCAAACGTGTTTATCCTAAACGCGAATATGCAAATGCGCCTTCTGTAAACCTTGAAGCAAGGGGAATTGAAGAAAACGAACTTTTTATTGGTGGTGGTGATGTAGGGATTGACCTCGAGTTAAAAAATTATCCTTCATCCAAAGCACCATTGAATCAGGTTAAAAGAACTGTTTCTGGTCATGTTCAGGAAATCGATGATACTCCTGGTCGTGAACGTATGCTATTCAGGCATAAAACTGGAGCAGGTATTGAAATGCGTTCCGATGGTACTGTCGTTATCAATGCTACAAATAATATTATTCGTGTTGCAGCAGGAAGTGAAAAGGTTATCATTGAAGGTGATGGGGATATTGTTTATCATGGCAATCTGAATCTTCGTGTTGATGGTGACTTTGATTTAGATGTTGGTGGTAATTTTACAGTTACAACTGGCGGTGATATGGAAGAAGATGTTAAAGGTGGGTATCGTCAAGACGTAAATAACAATCACCAAACGTTCGTCAATAGAAATGTATCAAAGACTATTACTGGCGCAGAAACTAACCTTGTTCTTGGTGATCAAAATAATATTGTTAAAGGTAATCAAAGCACAACAGTCGGTGAAAATAAAGAAGATATCGTTGGTTCCGAATATCAGATATCTGCTGAAAACAAATACATCGCAACATCACCCGATATCAATATAGGTGCGTCAAGTTTAACTGTTATTGGTGATAGTGGAACAATGGGTGGTCAGAATATTATCACTTATAATTACAATCAATATACAGGTCACTCAATTACTGCTGGCGACACAATCACAACCCATACAGCATATACAACAAGAACACAGGCAACTGAATTTGTTGGTTCATTGACTGGTAATGCTGACACGGCAACACAAGCAGGAAGAGCTGGTACTGCTGGTGGAATTGGTGCTAGTGGTTCAGCAGGAACAAAGAATACTGCATCTGCACAAGCAGTTGATACAAAGGCAACAGTACAACCTACAAACTCAGTTATGAAAAATAGTTGGTTTAACTCTGCCTATGGTATCTTCAAAGTTGCCGTGGATGTTGGAGATGTTATCTATAACTCTATAAACAGATTCGTAGATTATGGTGGAGTTCAAAACAGAACATTAACGGTCAGTGAAGTAAGATCAAAATTAAGAAACCCAGCAACTCAAAATAATGAAGATTTCATCGGTACTGCTATTGCAGAAAATGTTTTAAATACAACTTATTCTAATGCTGTTCCTTCTCAGATAGGTACTATCATTGATGATGAACCGACCCCTAGAAATCCAAACCCAAAAGAAGTATTTGGCAAGATTAAAGGTGCCGAAGCTAAACGATTTGCAGGATCAGTACAAAATGATATCGTAACAATTCAACCGAATCCAACTTATGATCCAAGAAGAAAAAAAACTATTACTGAAAGAACTAAACTTGCCAGAGGAATCAATATGGCAAAGTTCTTTGGAAGTCATGGTGATCCTATTACAATGGATCATATGTTTACAGAAGATAGATATGAAACTGCAAAATACCTTTATCTTCATGCTCAATTGATGAGATCTATCATGGAAGATGAAGGTGACTTTGATGAGTTTAGACTTGTAGTTTCGGAAGGCGTGTATAAACCTTCAGAAACAGAAACGATAGCAGCAGGTAGTGTTAATGACTATAGAACATATGGTCG
>Ga0181400_1001216_pt1 | contig 10733 bp, 9 predicted proteins | sample 23SPOviralmetaG_FD_130129 | JGI IMG/M metagenome (GOLD analysis project Ga0181400, IMG submission 130129) | Marine viral communities from the oligotrophic San Pedro Time Series (SPOT) site, San Pedro Channel, CA, USA - 23 SPOT_SRF_2011-06-22 | ecosystem: Environmental > Aquatic > Marine > Strait... | reverse complement strand
TGGACTGACGCAAATCCGGTTGCCATTTTAGACTCCTAAGTGATCTTCGGTTAGTATTAAGAAGTTCATCTGCCTGTCTTCACAATACTCTCTCGCAGCGGACCATTTAGTTTGGTTCTTTACGTAAGTCAGTGCGGCATTACGATAGGCAGCAGTTTTTTTATTTTTCTCATTCGGTGGTTGAGTTTGCTTTTTGGGTTTGATCTCAATAATATACTTAGTAAGTTTGCCACTCTTTTCTTTTACTTTAATGTAAAAGTCAGGGAAATATCGTCTTACCTTACCATCGGGTGCGCGATAGGGAATGATTATCTCTTCGCTGCCCCATTCAATTATTGAGGGATTACTATCACAGAACACCATGAACTTACGTTCCCAAAGTGATCTATAAACTATGTTTGTTGGATTACCACGATACTTAGTAGGATTTTTAGGTTTGTAAAATCCAGAGTATGCCATAAATATAAAGAGACCAACATAGGTATTTAGTGTGTCGATAGATCGTCTATTAACAACAATGGCAGTAAACGGCGGGATGTCGTTCAGTAATAACTTTGTTGTAAAGTTTATCAATCCACCTATTACTCCTCCAGGTGGACAATCATCTGACTACTTTGAAATGTTTTGCACTGAAGCACAATTGCCGAATACCAATACGGCACAAGGTCAAATGAATGGCACATATGTTGGTAGTGGATCTGTAAACTACCCCCACACAAGAGTATTTACTGAAATTCAATTGGGATTTATGTGTGATGCTAATATGTCATCGCTTAAATTTCTACAAGATTGGACTGATTCTATTTTTAATGAAGAGGGTGACAATGTTGTTGGCAAATCAAAATCAGCAATGGAATCTTCTGCCTTCGATGCTGGCAGACCAGAGGGAAGAAATATCAGATTAAAATATAGGGATGAATATGCATGTAAAATTGCTATTACCAAGACTGAAATTGGACCAAATTCTCCTATAGAAAGAGCACCTATTACATATATCTTAGAGCAAGCATATCCTTATGCTATTGATGCAGTGCCTCTACAGTTCGGTAGTAGTCAACTGACGCAAGTAACAGCACAGTTCTCTTACATGAGACACTATGTGATCAAGAATGATATTAGACTGTGAAAACCAACTTTTCAAATCCATGAAAGTGGGAAAATTTTTCCTGCTAATTTTTGGTCAAAAAAGTCGCACTAAATATTAATATGATATGATCTAAGTATAATGGCATTACCAAAAGTTGCATTACCAACTTACGAACTGGAAATTCCTTCAAATGGCAAAAAAATCAAATATCGCCCATTTGTCGTAAAAGAAGAGAAATTACTTTTATTAGCACTTGAATCTCAAGATGATAAGCAGATTGAAGAAGCTACAAGGACATTACTGAAAAATTGTATCCAATCTCGCGTAAAATTAGAAGATTTAGCAATTTTTGATTTAGAATATATTTTCTTGCAAATTCGTGCTGTATCAGTTGGCGAAGTTGTTGAAATGTTGCTAACATGTGAAGATGACGGTGAAACGCAAGTTAAGTACAATCTTAATTTGACAGATGTTCAAGTTATCAAATCAGAAGGTCATTCTGACAAAATCATGCTATCTGATGAGATGGGCGTGATTATGAAATATCCAGCATTTGAAGAATTTGTAAAAGTATCGATTATCGCAAAAGATACTAGCGACCAAGTTATTGAGATCATGGGGAAATGTATCGATCAAATTTTTGATGGTGAAGATGTATATGACAGTTCGACTACATCAAAAAAAGAATTTATTGAATTTATTGAAGGATTGACAAATAAGCAATTTGAAAAAGTTCAGGAATTTTTCTCTGAGATGCCAGTCCTTAAACATGAGATTAAGTTAAAAAACCCAAATACTGGTGTTGAAAATAGTTTTGTAATTCAAGGATTATCTAATTTTTTCGGATAAGCCTCTTTCATAATACGTTAGAGGGGTATTACAAGACTAATTTTGCCTTGATGCAACACCATAAATATAGTTTGAGTGAAATAGAAGATATGATGCCTTGGGAGAGACAAGTTTATACTAGTCTCCTCATGCAATACCTAGAACAAGTCAAACAAGAACAAGAAAAAGCAGCAAGGTAATAATGGCACACGGTTATCTTACACCAGAAGCAGTATCAGGCGAAGGACTTGGAATCCCATATAAGAGATTATATGATGCATTCAAGAAACTTTTTCGCAAAGATCTCCGTGTCGTTAATGCTAACGTAAAAGAAGTAAGGGACTTGTTACCTGGGGGGAAAGATAGAGCACAACTTCCACCATCAGGGCAGAAAATGCTTGGTGGTGCTGCAACAAAACTACTAACAGGTGCTACTTCTAGTGCTATTGTTCCCAAAAAAGCAGGTATTGTAAACACAGAGGCAAAAACTGCTATTGTTGGCAAAAATGCCACTGATATTAATAGAAAAGAACAAAAATACCTAGGAACTACTGATCCCGATACGGCAGGTGGTCCAAAGACCAGAAAAGGTGGAACTTTTACTGATTTTGGTTCTACTTCTTCTGCACCAGAAGCAAAACCGCTAAATGCAGAAAATTTCTTTGCAAAAGCGCAAACTGGTGTTGGTGATAGTGGAGAATATTTAACAAAATCACAAAGAGTTTCAGACTTTAGAAAATCGCAGGAAATGCGAACTGCCTCGGCAAATACTCCTGCAATTTCACCTGATAGTGGCGTCGATATTGTCGCTGCTGTTAATAGGAATACACAAGCAATTGTTGCTTTATCTAATCTAACGGAAGAGCAGACAAAATCGCAACGCTCGATGCATAACGAGCAACAAGCTCAATCAGATAAACTTGCTTCTAGAGCACTTGCTAGAGGCGAAGAAAAAGCATTAGAAAAAGGTTCTGATCGTTCTGGGTTTACTACACCAGAAAAATTCCAAAAGTTACTACCTGGTGGCGGTGGATCTGGCGGAGGCGGTGGTGCTGGCGGTGGACCTGGACTTGGTATTGGTGGTAAAGTTGGTGCTAAAAAGGTAGTACAAGCAGTTGGTAAGCGTGGTGCAGCACGAGTAGGAACACGATTAGCAGCAAAATATGGTGGTAAAGCAGCAGCAAAAGCAGCAGGTAAATATGGCGGCAAAGCAGCTGCTAAACTTGGTGTTAAGGGTGCTGCGAAGATAGGAGCGGGTGCTGTTGCTAAATCAGTTGGCAAAAAGATACCTTTAGTTGGTTTGGGTCTCGGTGCTGTCTTTGCAGCACAGAGAGCATTACAGGGTGATTTTGTGGGTGCTGGTCTTGAGTTAGCATCTGGTGCAGCATCAACAGTTCCTGGTATTGGCACAGTTGGGTCAGTTGGTATTGATGCTGCTCTTGCTGCCAGAGATATGGGAATGACGCCATTCGCTAAGGGTGGTATCATTACACAACCGACTAATGCCCTTATGGGTGAATCTGGAGCAGAAGGTGTTTTTCCACTAGAAGGTAGAAGGGGCAAAAATACTTTCGAGGCAATGGGAGAAGGTATTCTTGAGGCACAGAAAAAAGGTAAGAAAGAATATGCTGATCTACAGTCAGCAGGTCTTAAATTATATTTTGAAAACAAGGGTGGATTTAAAATGTTTGGTGATCTTTTTGGAAATATTATGTCTGGAATATTTGGTCCAATTATAGGTGGATTATCTAAAAGTTTAGGTAATTTTCTAGGTGGTGGATTAAATAAGCTCTTTGGTCTTGGTGGAGATAAAAATTTATCCACAGTTAATACTGGTGGACTTGCAGACTTTATTGGTGGTCTTGAGTCTGGAAATGATTATACTAAGATGGTTGGTGGAGCAAAAGATGAATCTGTGCTTGGTAAAACTATAGATCAATTAAATTCTGAAAAAGGTGGTCAGTTTGCCATGGGTCGTTATCAAATTCAAATGAGAACTGCCAGTGAAGTCCTTAAGAATGCTGGTATTGATACTTCATCATTTAAATTTGATAAAGCAGGTCAAGACAAGATATTTGAATTACTTTTAAAGAGAAGAGGTATTGATGACTTTATGTCTGGCGAAATTGACGAAGATCAATTTGCTAAGAACCTTTCTATGGAGTGGGCAGCACTTCCTGAAAATGCATCTGGTAAGGGATACTATGATGGAGTTGGAACTAACAAGTCTTTGACTAGTTTCTCTTCCGTTAAGGGTCAGTTATCTGCACTTAAGGCATCAGGATCGCCATTCCAAGCATCTGCTCAAACTGGATCTGGGGGATCGCAAAATCTTGCTGCTGCAGCACAGAGTTTGAAAGGAATGAGCACAGCAGACGGTCCTGATGGTGGTCAGAATGGTTGTGTATATGCTGTGAACAAAGTATTCAGCAAAGCAGGTATCACTCCACCATGGGGATCATCACTATATGTTCCTGATGCTGAGAAATCTATGATTGATGCTGGTTGGCAGCAGGTCCCATATGGTCAACAACAACCAGGCGATGTATTTGTTATGAAGGATCGGAAGTCTCCACCACAGGCACATATTGGTGTTGCAACCGATAATAAATTTATTTTATCTAATTCATCTGGTAAAGCAGCGATGAGTTGGTCTTCTACAGCACAAGGATATAATTCATATTATGGTGGACAGGGAGCATTGTATAGAATGCCTGGTCAACAGGCAGTATCCACTGCACAAGCAGGGTCTCCTGGAGCTCCACCTTCGGGTGCTCCTTTAACAGCAGAACAAAAATCACAAATGTTCCAAAATGCTGGAATGTCTGCTTTAGGAGCAAATGGTATTACTGGCGCTACTCCTAGTCCTGGTCCTATTTCTGCAGCACCAGCATCTCCAAATACTGGAACACCTATCATGGCGACTTCAGCACAAGTAGCATCTGCTTCTGGTGTTGCTGCAGCACCTACAGTAATTAATAATTACTATGGTTCTGGTGGCGGTAAGCAAAGTAGTGGAGTTAATCCAAATGGGGTATCTGCTGGCATTGATATGAATGCTGCAGGTCTTGGTGCGTTCCAAGAATTAAAACTTAGATCATTAGCATAATGGCACAATCACAACAGTTTCAAAATATCACAGATTTCTCTTTAAAGAGTGTTGTTATAGCAGCACTTGGAGAAACAGAAGGGTATGAAATCAAGCAAATGGTAAGTACATTTTCGTATGTTGAGAATGTTACTAGTCCATTTGTTGCAGGAACTATGAGTGTTGCTGATAGTGCTGGACTGTTAGCAAATCTTCCTATTCAAGGTGGTGAGACTGTTAAGATAGTTGTGGACACTTCTTCTGCAGATGAACCACAAGAATATGTAATGCAGGTATGGAAAGTAGGTAATAGATATGCTAAAAATCAAGTACAAGCATTTACTTTAGGTCTTGTATCTGTTGAAGCACTTAATAATGAATGTGTGAGATTAATGAAAAGATTGGAAGGAAAACCAGAAGAAATTATTTCTAAAATTCTTACAGAAGATTTAAACAGTGATAAAGTTCCTTTGGTTACAAATCTAAATGGAATGACATCACCAACTCAATTTGCTGTAAAAATGCTTCCTACAAATAGGAGACCATTTGATATTATCTCATCGTTATGTGTAAAGAGTGTAAAAATTGATAGTGGTGGATCTGCAGGAAAAAATTCAAAATCTGATGGAGACAGAGGTAAAATTAGTGGATCTGCTGGGTATTTCTTCTGGGAAAATAAGAGAGGATATAATTTCTTCGCTGTTGATGATCTACTAGATGCGAATGACGAGAACACATGGGGTCCATACATTGAAAAACCAGCTAATCAATCAGATGGTGCAGATGATAGACTTACAATTTCTCAAGCAGTATTTCAGTCTGAAGTTGATGTTATGTCTGCTATGAGAAAGGGTAAGTATTCTAGTCTCATTGTTTTCTTTAATCATTCTACAGGTCAGTATCATGAATATGACTATAGTTTAGAAGATGCATATGATAGCATGAAGCATCTTGGAGCACAAAATAAACCATCTTTAATTAAATTTGGAGATAAGTCTATTTCTGATTATCCAACTAGAATTGTATCTACAATCTTAGATCACGAGTCCTGGTACAATGAACCCGGAATTGCATCTTATGAAGAAGAAGATAAATCAGAAGAACCAAGTGAATTTTGTGATTTTCATAAACATTTTGCAGCACAGTCTTTAATGCGATATGAACTATTGAAACATCAAATGGCAACAGTTGTGATTCCGGGTAATTCTGAAATTTGTGCAGGTGATAAGATCAACATAAAACTTGTAAATAAAGCTCCTGGTGCTAGAATACAGGATGAACCATATGATCAAGAAAGTAGTGGCATTTACCTCATTGAAGAAGTGACACATACTTATGATAGTACGAAATCAACAAATGGAAAATTTACAACAACCATAAGATTGATGCGAGATTCGTATGGGGACATTGAATCAAACCACGGCACTAAATAAAAACGTAGAAGCAATTACTTATGGAAAATATCGAATCACATATTGCTAAGGACAAAGAGATCCTTGACAATCCTATGACTTCTCCCAACCAACGTCGTCATATCGAAGGTGAACTTCATGACTTGGAAGAATATGTAGAACATCACAAAGAAGAAATTGAAGCAGGAGATCATCACGATCCAACTGCACTCGAACTTTATTGCGATCAAAATCCATCAGAATTAGAATGTTTAATTTACGATGATTAATTAATATGGATCAATTAGTATCACAGTTGATTCCTACTCAGCGCATCGGAAACGATGGGTTCAATTGGTGGGTGGGTCAAATTGAAGGAACTGCCACTGACGAAACAAATAACAAAGGTGGTTATCGTTTCAAAGTTCGTATTGTAGGAGATCATCCTGGTAAAAAGGAACTCCTTGATACGGCAGATTTGCCATGGGCAACTGTGATGATGCCTGTTACAGTTCCATTCATTCCTGGTAATGGTGGTGGAGCACACCCACAACTAGAGACTGGTTGTTGGGTTGTCGGTTTCTATATGGATACCGAGAAACAAAAACCTATTATTATGGGGTCTATTGGACAGACTCCTGGTGCTACTAAAGTATTTACCGAGAGAACACCAGATACCCCACCATTTGTTACAGCAATTCCACAGATCAACGCACAAGCGGATGGTCCACCAATTCAGAAAGATAGTGGTGGAGCATCTACTGAAAAAAACACAGCAACCGGTGGATTGTCTGACGGCACTAAGGATGGAGATGGAAACTCTAGAGTCAATACACCACCAAAAAAAGTACAACCAGTAAAAAACAAAACAGCAGTATCTGAGGATTGGTGTCAATCAAAAGCAGAGAAGTGTGATGAAAATGATATGACATCGCAGTTAACTGGAATTATGGGAGAATTCCTTGCTGCGGTACAAGATAATGGTGGTAATATTGGTACATACTTAGTCAACCAGACAACAGGACAGTTAACATCTGGTGTTAATTTGGCACGAGGTTATGTTAACAAAGCGATGCGTGTAGTTAGCGAATTTGTCGCTAGGGTAAAAGGATTTGTCATTGAAAAACTTAAAGCAGCAGTCAATGATCTAATTAAAGCATTGTTGAGACCATCTGAAGATGGCAACTCTCTTACACCAGTTACAGAATTTTTCAATAACTTACTAGCGAACTTGGGATGTTCAATGGCGGATCTTGGTGATCGTCTTGCTAAATTCCTGACAGATATTTTAATGAGTTATGTTGAGCAGATTTATAAATCTGTAGCGTGTCAAGTTGATGCTCTTGTTAATGGCATCATGTCCAAGATTAATTCATTGATGAATGATCTTCTTAGTCAAATTCTTGGTCCAATTAGTGATATCTTGGGAGCAATTGCAGGACCACTAAACATTCTTGGTGGTGCAATTAATTTTGTATTAAATCTACTTGGAATTTCATGCTCTGGTCCAGATAGATCATGTAGTAAGAAAAAGGCAGTTTGCACAAATGGGGGAGAGGAACTTGAAGACGAAGGTGATTTCTTAGATCAATTATTATCTGATATTGATAATTTATTCCCCGCAACTGGTGCAGATTATACTCAGTATGTCTGTGATGATGCATATAAAGGAAAGAGTTTACAATTTACAACTATTGGATTCACTGGTGGCGTCCCTAAGGGAGGTAGTAGTGGTAATAACGGTGATGGCGATTCTGGTGGGGGATTAGAAGATCAAGATCCTGATAATGATGGTGTAAAACAAACAGAAAGAATTACATATGACATTAAAAATGTAACGGTAATTGAAGGTGATATTGCTAAATTTGTAGTCACTAGAAAAGGATATACTTCAGTATCCTCTTCTGTGACATATAAAACATTGAAGTATGCTGGTAATGCTACAGAAGGACAAGATTATATTCCAGAAAATGGTATTTTGGGATTTGCTCCAGGAGAAACTGAAAAAACAATACAAGTTCAAACTTTGGTTGATTCTGAAAGAGAACAGGACGAAGACTTTAAACTTCTCATACGAAAGAATACACCAGCAAAAGGAAGTAAAGTACAGACAAAATTCATCAAGAGTCTTGCTACGGGAACAATCACTGAAAAGAATGTAATAGAACCATCTGATCCATATACAGGATCTCCTACAAATCCAATATATGATCTTCCTGATGTCTTTCCTCCTTCAGTAACTGATCCTACTGATGATGATGGTGATGGGGATACAACTGGACCAGATGTAAATGATCCAAACCCTTCACCAACAGATGATGATGGAGATGGAATTGATGATAATACTGGAGTCGGAATTGTAAAAACTGTTAGTGTTGCAGCAGATAGAGATACCTGTCCAGAAGGAGAATTTATTGTTTATACAGTAACAACAACAAACTATGTGAATGGAGAAATTTTATATTACACTCTTTCTGGTAATGATATAACTTCTGATGATATCATTGGTGGAAATTTAGTTGGAAATATTGTTGTTAATGACAACAAAAGTAAAATTACGGTAGGTATTGAAGATGATGGTGTTGTAGAAGATGCAGAAGTTCTTAGATTGACTATTAATGGGACAGGCGCATTTGATGATGTTGTGATTATTACGTCATCTGATTTAACTGATGATGGAGAAGGTGAAGGACCAGGAACTGATACAGGAGAGTTTGTTCCACCAACTGTTGTCGTTGATGAGGTCATTACAGATGATAATGGTGGAATCATTGATATTCCTGTATCCAATCCTGGTTCACCATGGGCAGAACCTCCATATGTTTTCATTACAGGAGAAGGTATTGGTGCTACCGCAACTGCTCTATTAGATAGAGATGGTTTCCTAACAGAAATTCGTGTCAAATCTAATGGTTTTGGTTATAAGAAAAATCTCCCAGATGATAATGGGAAGAGATGTATTATTGATTCACTCACTCTTATCAGACCTGGAATTGATTACAAAGAACCGCCAACTATCTACGTTAATGGTAGAACAGATGTAGCGGAAGCAATTATCAATGAAGATGGGTTTGTAATTGGTGCTAGAATTACTGATAGAATAACTACATATCAAAAATATCCAGAGATTATTGTAGTTGGTGGTGGTGGTTATGGTGCTAAACTACTACCGTCTCTAGCATGTCTAGATACAGATGCACTATCTAAAGTCGGTTCTACTAAGATTGGAACTGGTCGTTACGTTGATTGCCCATAATGAACCCACAAGCTGCTTCCACGTATCCTACCACTATTGCTAAACCTACAACTCCCGATGAATCTCAGGAGTTGTCGGAAAATCCTAGGTTTAGAACTTGGTATAAGGGTACTTTAACACGATCCGAAATATATGAGAGAGTGTTGCCCGATAAAGAAACTAAATCACTTCGTATTGATGGACCAGAAGATTCTACAATTCTTCAAAATAATCTAGGTCAGATAAAAATTATTACAGGACAAAAAGATACTGAACGTGGTCCTGGTAGTGGAAAACTATGTATTCGTAGTTGGGGACAACAACAAAGACACGAGCATAGATCTAATTTAGAGTTTAATGCAGGAGATGACACAGATGAAGGTCAGGCATTAAATGTGTTATGTTATGGTGATTATGTTGAAAAGACAACTGGCGGCACCAGATATATCAGAGCACAGAAGATTGTTATCGAAGCATCAGAAGAATTGCTATTGATTGGTAAGACTCAAGTCAACATCCAAGCAGGAACTGCTGGCGGTGGTGCTATTATCATGAATGCTGGTAGTATTGAAAGAACTGCAAGTCAGGATAAAGAAATTATTACTGGACAGAAAATGACATTTGGTGTCAGTGAAGAAACCAAAGTTCAGTTTGATCCAAGAGCATCACAGAATATTGTTTCACCTGGTCATATCAACTGGAGTATCTTAGGTGATTACAAACAGTGGATTGGTGGTGTTGAGCAGCATATTGTCGCTGGTGGACCTGGATTACCTCCACTAATCAAAGCAAGGGACAGTACATATTCTGTTAAGACAACAATTGGTGGTCAGACTTACGATTCTACAGATTTTATCAGTGTCAAGGCAGGTTTAAATTACAATATGACCGCTGGTGGTATTGCTAATCTAACAGCAACAGGAGCGATGAATATTAAAGGTGCATTAATTTTACTTAACTAAGCAATCACGTATACTGATCGTAAACTGGCACAAGGGGGGTTGATTTCTGGACCTAACCCTGATAAATTACTCTTGTAGCAAATCAGGCGAGTGCCGCAATTACTTGCATAACCTGGTTGACGCATCGAGCGTCTTCTGCTAT
>Ga0181400_1001212_pt1 | contig 10755 bp, 9 predicted proteins | sample 23SPOviralmetaG_FD_130129 | JGI IMG/M metagenome (GOLD analysis project Ga0181400, IMG submission 130129) | Marine viral communities from the oligotrophic San Pedro Time Series (SPOT) site, San Pedro Channel, CA, USA - 23 SPOT_SRF_2011-06-22 | ecosystem: Environmental > Aquatic > Marine > Strait... | reverse complement strand
TTTCGTGCCGAGCAGGTCTCGAAGCTCTGGATAGGCTGAACCTAAAAATCTACGTTCTGAAAATAAGTTAATCCACTTATCATCTGGTACACTAGACTGACCACCAGCGTATGGTATAATTGTACCAACAGGAGAAGTATCACTGAAAACTAATGCAGTGCCGTCTCCAGGTACCGCTTCTTCCCACGTTAAGTTACCAGATCCATCTGTCCGAAGAAATCTCCGAGGAGCTTGGGTTGTTGGGAATGTGTATGTTATTTGATTAAGATCGACACAACCCGATGTTACAGTTAGCCTATTTGATACCTCTACCTTAGGTGAAAGAATACTACGTGTAGCGGTATAACCCCCTGCTACATAGCTATCATCATTATCCATTACCCTATTATCGACAGAGTTAGTATCTAGTACTTGATTATTGACCGTGCTATCAGCTATCTGCTCATTTGTAATTGTCTTATCAGCGATCTTAATAGCAGATATTGACTTATCCGCTACCTTAGCAGTAGTTACAGATCTGTCCTCTATATTACTTGTTTTAACTATACTACCTGTCAAGAGGTTAGCTACCTGGATCTTCTTGGAGATACCTGTATCATTAACTGATTCCCTACTATTAATAATAATCTCGTTAATATCGCTATTAACATTAATCTCGTTGAGTTCCGATATACGAATATCACTTGCCATATTATTATTTATTACAATAATGTAATATTATCACCGTCAGGGTCGGTTATTACCCTATTTACAGCACTTAATCCATAACCTGACGTTGGGTACGTGTATAGGAAGTCAGTATCGCTGGAGATAAATATATTATTCGGGTCAGTAGTACCAGGAACGTACCCGGTTGAAACAAGAGTACCGTATGTATATACAGTAGCGTCTGGCGGTAGTAAGTTAGTCTGATTAAAGGTTATCTTAATCGGGTCATAGCTCGTTACTATATTAGTAAATTCATTACCAGTACCTACTATACCTAGATTATCAAAACCAGCCGTGATTACGTCAAAAAACGTAGCGTATGTCGAAAGAACACCAGTTTCTAAAGTAGTTGCTGGTATATAAGGTATAGCTAAATCAGTATATTTAATTAAACTGGTAGATGAGAGATCTGTTATGGCTGTATCTTCGCCGGATATCGAGAAAGCAAAAGCATATCGTCTACCAGTATGACCTTGTAGCTGAAAACCACCGGCGCTCAAGCCAATATCACCGAATGCTGACAGCGCACTCGACGGAGACAGCTCAGTTCTAGCTAAGAAGAAGTCATCGGGATATTCAACCCTGTCTTCGGGGTCAGTATTAAGATAAATACCGGACAACACGCGAGACGACGGTTGAAGCTCTAAGTACGTTAACGGGTAAATAATATTTTCATCAGTCTCTACGTTAAAGTACGGTACAGCACTCCCACCTACAGTAAACAACTGACTATTCAAAATCTCTATATTTCTATCTACGATATTTTCGGGTGTTGTTCTGAACTCGATAATATGAGTTGCTGATAAAGGACCTATATTCCGATCCACCTGCTCATACTTGATAGCAATATTAGCTGACAAGGTAGTGTAGGATGATACGTCAGTAAAGTATGTGTGTGATATACTCGTGAACGGTAAAGTATCTGTTACACCAGCATTACGAAATTTAGCTGAATATGTTGTAATGCCGTTAGACATCGGGTCACCGAAATCGATCTCAATACTATTAAAGCCGGGCTTATCGGAGTGAAAGTCTCTTACATCAGTCTGAATACCGGATAACAGAAAGGTGACTACTGTATTACCTTGAATAGCCTCTCTTGTTATAAAATTAACGTGACTATCTTGAGGTTGATAGTTAGATAAGTTTACGGTTAATGTATGTTTAGAATCTAAGTGTGCCATAGGTCAGGTCATGTACAGGCTCGGACGTTATACTCCGTGCGTTAAAGTTATTTATAAACGTATTAGGGGAATAAAAGTTTATAGTTTCAGTAAAGTTATCTGGAGCTATCACATAGTTATCAGAAACTGTAAATATATCACCGTTAAGCTCAAACACTAGTATGTGTATAAAGCAAGTGTGATTTAAATCCCTGAAGTTAGTGATCGCGATAAACTTACCTTGCTTTTCGTTATACGCCAGTGCAATGTTTGTTATCTCGACAATATTAGTATCGAGGTTGAAAGTAAAATTATCAGCGAAATAACTCTGATTTTGTGAGGTACTGGTTACAAGATTTATCTCTCGCTTGGTGTCCTTATCATATTTGAACATCTCAAACTGGAAGAATTTAATATTCGTCGGAGATGTGACGGAAGGATCGCTCGTGAGTTTGATATAAAAGATATCACTACCTAACCTAATAGGATTACTGATATTACTAATAGGTGTAGTAGCTTGATCAACTATTATCTCTTTATTATATTCCCTAACCGTTGAAGTGAATTCAGCTGGGCTAAAGTCGCCATCCGTATAATTGATACTATCGATGACGAGGTAACTCGCTGTTTTAATGAAGAATATGGTTTCAAAAATATCTAAATCTTGATACTCACCACTTTGCAGTTGTTCCAGTAAAACAGGGTTATAAGCAAACCGACTAAAAACAGCGCCGAATTCATCTCCAATAGGCCTTACTGTACTGTTAACAACGTTACTAACTTCGATCAACTTACCCTTGTGTCTAATACCTGCTAACGTTTCTTTATTATTATCAGTGGGTACAGTTTCAAATGCTGTCGAATACCTTTCTTGAACCGGCTCTACTCCTTCAAAATTATCTAGATTTTTATTACTGTAATTCGTTACATTGGTAATATAAAACAGATTACCGTAAATATCACCTACCTCTTTATAGATCTGACTAGGTACAGTAAGCTTTTCAATACCAACCAATGGAGTAATATTATTAGGCTCGAACAATCTCTGTTCAGTCGTATTATATGAGTGGAATGTTTGATCCTTACTATCTACTTCTGGTAGAAATCTACCAAATGACGATGATACATTTTTAAACCTGTTAAATGTACTATTGAATATAAGTGGACTAGTTCGCATACAGCCACCAACACCCTCCACTGAACCATATCTAGATGGGTTGGGTATTACGTATACGGTATTACGTTCAAAGTCGTCTGGTACAATATAACTAGTGAAGTCGCTCTCCATTTTAAGAGCACCTCTTATGGAGGGTTTAAAGAATAGACCAACACTCCTCTCATTCCTATACGAATCGCCGACAATTGCTAACGTCGAAGGGTTATTAACATTCAGTAGGTTTCTATGTGGAAATTTAGCTGTGAATAGTTTTTCATATACATAATCTGCATTCTCTCCAGTAGAGATATAATACATATCTGTGCCTTGGTAGTTCGCAGGAACCTCTTTTGTAAGGTTGAAGTTTAAATCTGCTCTATCGCCTGTATTTTGATAATTAACGAATTGATCATCCTGTAATAGTGACAGCTCCGGCCGATTATAAGTAACTAATAAGCCCGGAATCTCTTCTAGACCTACACCATTAGTGTTTATAATATCAATGATAGCCTGATCATCGTTTATATAAAAAGAACTGCTTATTGTATTTGTATTAGATGTGAAATAGTCAGCTCTATCCCCTGAGGTAGTATCGTAGAAAGATGAGGGTTTGGTAGGGTCTAGGTCATAGTAGTCGTTGAATGTATCATACACTCTCTCGAAACTGATGTCGATACTATTAACAACCTCTTCAGGGGTTCTGTTATTAGGATTTATACCTGGTGCAACATCGTCTCCGTAAAAAATATCAAGTATTTGATCCTTGATAAACGTCGCAGCTCCACCATCAGTACCTTTTTTCTTAATATACTCTAAGTTACTAGTTATACTATTACGCTTCTTTTTGAAATATATAGCTATTTCTTTAATCTTCGATGTGAAGAACGGAAGTGCAATTGTTAGTTGCTCATCATTGTTTAAATCTATATTATCAAAATACCGGCGCTCTTCATTAGTAAAGAATAGTAAGTTTATCTCTAAAAGGAAATTAATAAACTGCGTCTTGACATCGACATTAATAGAAGTTAACGAGGTATTCGTATACGCCTCCCAGGATTGTAAGTAATTCTGATAACTCGATAGCTCGTTCTCTTTATCATTGATATCAGCATACTTTAGATAATCGAGAAAGGAAAAAGGTTCATTTAAATCTCTCTTTGCATCATCTAAGGTATTTGTTACACTGAAGTATACGGTGGTGTCGCTTAAAGCAGGCATATAAAATATTTATTCTTGAATTACGATCCTGATATAAGACCTAGGTTAGTATATAGATTATGGGAAATGACCTTTTCCGCTACACCCCATTTGTCAATATACTGATTATATGAGGTTAAGCTGGTGAGATATGTATTATTCTGATTATCAAAATCGATAAATTTTTGTAGATAAGAGCCTTCTACAGTATCTATAAAGTCATAGAATTTGTAGTATTTATTAATATCAATACCTGTAATAGTATTAGGCATTATCAAGCCCCATCCCCAAGATCTATTATACGCCGAAAGTGGGTATGCATTATGACTAGTATAGTCAATATCAGTAGCACTTAGTATATTAGTATTAACTAACTTATACTGATTACTGAATTTTTCATATGCTAATATATTCTTTGAATTTGCACCGGTCTCGAGCAAGGTAGTCTCTATTGGTAGAAGGTCGCCTCGATTCTTACCATAAAACTCTTTACTAATATAACCTTTTGTATCATAGTTGCCTTGGAATTGATTCTTACTACCTAACTGACGACTAACACTAACAGATAGTATATCAATTAATCGAGATAAGCTAGGTGGGAATTGTTGATTATACTCATCCAAGGTCATTGATAGCTGATTAACGAGGGAGTTCAGCGAATTGACATTTGCATAGTCCGGGTCATTAATGTTAGCTACGTAGTTACTAACCTTCTCATGAAGTTTAATACCCAGAGTCTCAGGATAACTATTATTATCACCAACGATTTGACCTAGTAGTTCATCCATAAAGATCGGCTCACGCTGCAATACGGGCTGTGTAGCTAAGGCCTTATAATTCTGTGTTTGGTTATTATCTTCTCCAATCTTTCTGATATCGTATATCGGCTCTGCTGGGTACACGTCGAATGGTGTAGATGTACCTGAAACTGTCACGCCACCACTGGTATAGTTCACCTGAAGTCTCAGATCTGTATCAGCGACAGATGTCTGTATAATACCCTTGAGGTAACCACCGCCGGAACTAGCGGTAAGATCCCCGTAATTAGTACGGTATGTTGATTCACCATCTAATACAACCGTACCGTCACTTCTTACTAAGAATACATCTAGACCGCCCTCATCAACTATTATAAAATCCTCTATAGTATTTTGAACTTGTACTAGCTCATCCACTGGACCTGGTGTTTGAGTCTTTAGTAGCTCGACTGAGCTCTCTAACACAGGGTACCTCTTTAAAGGTGTACCGCTAAGATCAACCATTTTAGCAGTAAAGTATATATTTTGATTAACGAAATTAATTTTAGGTATATTAAATGATGATAGAGGGTTTATAAATCCTGTTATACCGTTAGTAGTAATACTTAGAGTCTTATCTTCCGGTGTTTCGGTCCTGGCTGATATAGTATAAGAAATAGTAGCAGGACCAGCATTAATTGTAGGTAGTTCAGGATCAAATCCTATACCGACGCTTTCAGGATCAAGGAAGATGCGCGGCTCAAAAGCAGCGAATAGTATAACATTATGTTCCCCCATAAGATTATTTATACATAATTTTAATCTTCGTAGTAATAAAAGGTAGTACTACCTGATGTACCTAAAAATATTGTACCTGCTTCTTGTTTATTGTATAAAAAGTACGGGGGGTCTGAAGTAACTGTATTCAACTTACCGTATATAAACTCATTACCGGTCTTTACTGATTCCGTTATTAACACTCCTCCGTCGTCCTCAATCTGCACGAAACTGCTAAACAGTTTCAAATGAGCATTTATATCGCTGTAATATTCTGCATTTGTTATAGTTCTACTCTTATTGCCTGACACGCTTAAGTTAATACTATAACCATCATCGGCAGAGACTGAAGGCCAGCTCTGATACGAATTAAATCTAGTTAGTATAATTGGATTTTCAAGAGAAGAGTTTAACGCACTGCTACCTTCTTGATATGTTAGAAACAATTTATCAGGTATAACATTACTTATATTGAAAGTAGGTTGCGTAGCGACTGTATAGAAGTTTGATGCGCTATCCACTGCTACTAGAGTAACTTTATATTCACCTGGGTACTTATAATAATGTGATGCGGTAAGGTCTGTTGATATTGTACCGTCACCTAGGTCTATAAAATACCGGTAACTATCAGCTAGTGGTGAGGCTGATATACCATTAAGATCGGTGTCATTAAAATCAGGAAAGATTCTAAATACATACTGCTCATTCGAGAACCCTGGAATAGCTGATACACCTCCCCACTTACTCTCCCTGGTAGATGGGTCAATGACACGTACTGGTAGGTTTATGGGTGGCAGAGTACTATAATCTCTATCAAAATTATATATCTGAGATATCGGTGATGTTATGGGCATAATTAATCAATAATTTCTACTTTAATTCTACTCTTCAAATCACTATTATACAAGAACGGAAATTTGAAGTACGGCAATGCTACGTTAGATCCTGTACTCACAATATCGACATCAGCATACGCAGCGTTAAAGTTGTATATGTTTAAAAATGGTACGCTTCTAATCTCTTCACCGGTATCAGCGTCGCGCTTGACAGTTCTTAATCCCGATACACCTTCAATAGCTAAAATCTTAGTAGTAATAGCTGTAATGTTAATTATACCACCTAGTTCAATATTTGCTGGGTCAAAGGCCTCCTCGAAAACGTTATTGGCTTCCTCTATAATACGTGCTGCACTAATTCGATTGTTCTGTCGACGTTGTATAATTAATTCAGTGTACTCAATATCATCAACAGATGGTTTGTCATTAAATGTATCCTGTAACCCAACTGTAACTCCGACATATATCGGATCCATTGGTTGTATTTCGGAGTTAATAATCTTTTGTTCACGAGCAGTATTAATAACCTCTGATTTCTGAGCTTGGGTCAAGTAAAATAAATTATTATCACTATCTGCTATTTTTATCTTCGGTACCATGAAAGCGTATACCTGGTTAGCCTGGTTAGTAGTTGAAAATTTAACCTGATTGAATAGGAATCTCGAATCTTGGTTAGGTCGATCTAGACCTAAATCGTAATAATATCTTATAACAGTATCAACATACGACTCATTACTCACCAAAACAGAGCTCGTGATTATATTGTTGTAGCGCTTTTCTACGAACGCTTGGAAATCGTCGTTTGTTACAATTCTATTCTGCGCGAAGAATGTCCTAGGAGCGTTTTCCTTAATCTGATCAACCGTTTCAATATCATCAGGGCTTGTAGAACCGACGGAGTTTGTAAATGCTACTGCTGAAGCGAGGTTAGGTGTCAATATCTGTACATTAGATTCGTATATATCAGGAGATATTGCTTCGAATTGTGTTGTTGTAAATACATTGAGATTATTACCATCTAGCTTACCTGCAGATACTTTACCACCTAAACCATCGCTCTTTAAGTAGTATATGAAAATCTTATCCCCGGGGTTGAGCTGTACACCATTAACTCCGTTACCAAATTTTATTTCATAAAACCCATTCTCATTTAAACGCTTCTCAAATACATAACTCGTATTAGTAGCATTAAAGAGCGAATCAATCTCTGCAAATTCATTATACTTGTTTGTATTGATACTTTGAACATACACATCAATTGAGTCAGCCTCAATATTGACCGGCGTCTGGTTAATATTATCTCTAACTAGTAATGTTTGAGTTTCAAACTCCTCACCAATGGCCGAAATGACAGGGTGTTCGACATACTTTCCTTGATACAGTAGAGCACTTTCAGATAACGTCGTAAGTCGCTCATCAGCGGCGGTTGTCTTACTGAACGCTGTGTCGCTAATAAAGGAATAATCAGTGCCGTCTATATTGAAATACGAGTACCGCTTTATGGTGTATACGTTTACCGGTAACCTATTACTAGCTTCTGCTTCAAAAGGTAATACTGCTGTCTTATAACCGGTAGGCTTATAACCGATAAGCTTAGTAATCCTGTTAATATTCTCAAAAACACTTGATTCGTTGAATAGAGACTCAGACGAGGTTTGGTTGAGATAAAAGAGTGAAAGGTGGTATGATAGAGCAATGATATCAATAATAGCAGATAGGTTACTGCCTTCAAAATCTTGGTCAGTAAAGGTACCACCCTCTCTCAAACGTTGCTTAATTAAGCTCTTAAGAGTTAGGGCATCGAAAGTTGCATATGCTTCCTTCGGCAATGTAAAGTCAGTATTATCCGCCATATATTTATTTATGAATAAAAAACGTTAATTAAACGGAAAATCCGGAACGAGACAAATTACCAGAAAGATTGAATTTAGCGCCTGCAAATCTTGGAATACTATATGTGAAGTTGCATATATAGCTATGATTATCAATATCTGGCGTTATTGTTAAATTAATAATGTTAACTCGTGGTTCATTTACAGATACATTATTAATAATGCCTGTACCAATAGCGTCGGCGCGTTCTTCTGTGACTGGTAAAAAAAGAAGATCGCCGAAATCTATCCCGAACGTAGGATTGAGCGGTTTTTCACCCGGGGATGTTGTTAGGAGATTAATGAATGCGTTCTGTATTGCTTCGACATTAACATCATCTAGAAGATCTCTAATTTCTTTACCTTTATCGAGAGGATCATTATTTGTATAACCTAAAACTAAATCTAGTCTAAGATCGTTGTAAATAACTTTATCCTCTTTCTGCGGTCGAGCCTGGGTTAGTATATCTAAGTTAATCTCTGCCATTGTATATATTATTTAAGCAATGGAATTATTAACTCGAAACCATAAATAATAATATGGCGAACAAATTTTTAAATCTTATCGAAGCAACTATCCAGAAAATGAATAACGGAGGTATCTTGACCGGTGATAGAGTTGAGTTAGTAGACGATTACAAGTCTCATAGTGAATTTACTGAACTACCGAAAGAGACTCAGGACTTCATTGAAAAGATCTTTACAGATTCAGACCTCAATAAGAAAGTAATTAATATTAAAACGAAGTACCCTAGTTCTGCTCCTGGTAACGAGGACAACAGAGGTACTGCTTTTATCGCCACAGTAGCTGTCGAACTTACAAACGGTCTATATGATAATGAGAATTCAGTAGCTGTACCAATGTGTATCTTAGTTGCTGACGATGGTGGGCATGGAGCTGATTTTGGAAGCGCTCCTGTACCTGACTCAGTTAAGTATGATAACAAGGTTCAAATTGACCCTGTTGAAGCTGAGGAAAATGAAGAGCAGCAGCAAACAATGACTCAACAAGGCGATAGTCTTAAAAAATCAGAGCGTTCACTGCCTACGAAGAATACTAAGATACCTTCGAAGCCAGCGACACCATCTCCTGCAGTTAATGAGAACTATACTGCGCAGTATATGTCCTAGATATTGCTTAATGCTACCCAGCAAGCAAATGCATTAATCTCTTTGTCAAGTACAAAGACATCCTTATACATATAATCACTAAGTACGAGAATATACTCTCGTTTCTTATCGTCATGTAGAGTACTCGAGTATACAAAGTTCAAGTACTGCTTCATAAGATTATGATAGTCGCCTTGAAACTCGTTTTCGTTTTCGATAAGATATTTACGTAGACCGAGCGCATCACCACTCTGTATATCTTTATGAATCCTATCTACAAGCTCCTTACTATCTAAGGCAATATCAATATTGAACCCGTTATCGACGCACGCTTTCTGTACCGCGTTAATCGTCTTACGAATATCAGGGTAGTTCTGCTTAATTACATTTACGAAATTAGTCTTCTGATCATCTTCAATCTTGATGCCCTCAGACTTAATAACGTTAACAATGCGCTTCAATACATCATCAAACGGTGGATTAAGATCAAATGATTGAGTGCGGCTCTGAATAGCGGGAATAATCTTATGCTTATAATTTGCAGTTAGAATAAACCGAGTCTGGCCGCTATACTCTTCCATGGTATTACGCAAAGCGCGCTGACCATCGATGGTTATACCATCAGCTTCATCGAGTATAACGACCTTAATACCGCCAGTAATTGACTTCGTTTGACTAAAGCCAACAACCTTTGAGCGAATAGTATCAATACCGTTCTCGTCAGATGCATTAATATACAGGTATTGACACTTTAAGATATCCTCAATAAGGATTCTAGCTAGCGTAGTTTTACCTAGACCTGGAGTACCTACAAATAGTAGGTTAGGTATTTCATCTTCAATAGACTCAAAATACTTTCTGTTAGTATCTGATAGGACTAAATCAGCTAGTGTTCGCGGTCTATACTTTTCGACCCAAAGGTTGTTAAACATTACTTTCTTTTCTTTCTCGGTGGTTTAGTAACAGTCACGGTTACAGTTTTACGTACTTTAGCGTTACCTACTTTTTTTTCTGTTATTTTCTGTCTTGTTGTTTTACCCATAGTTTCTTATTGTTGGTGTTAGATATATTATAATGGTGTTCCTTTATTTGAGCTACTTTTTTATTACTTACCTGTCGAACCAAAGCCACCATCACCTCTCTCAGCTGCTTCAACTTCATCAACCCACTCAACGGTTGTTACCCAATTCTTCTCTACTT
>Ga0181400_1001210_pt1 | contig 10759 bp, 19 predicted proteins | sample 23SPOviralmetaG_FD_130129 | JGI IMG/M metagenome (GOLD analysis project Ga0181400, IMG submission 130129) | Marine viral communities from the oligotrophic San Pedro Time Series (SPOT) site, San Pedro Channel, CA, USA - 23 SPOT_SRF_2011-06-22 | ecosystem: Environmental > Aquatic > Marine > Strait... | reverse complement strand
TTGGTCAAAGTAATTTTGTCCTACTGCTACATCAGACTGTGTGAATAGTCTTAGGATGTTTGTAATATATTCTCTTTCAATGACAGATGTTTTACCAGACTTCCAATCAGCAACGTCCTCAGACAAATCAAGTTCATCTTCAATCCAGTGAACCTTCTCGTGTCTAGTTGTAATTTCAACTGCCCAAGGGTAGTGGAATGGTTTGTAAGTTTCAGAGAACTCCATCAACCCACCACCTTTTTTCTTTACATAATTTGGTGCGACTTTCATAAACTCATCGTATGTTCCGATTAGTTTGTCATCAATAAAGATTTGTGGTACAGAACGAGCATTAGGAACTCTTTGATAGAAAGCAAGTCTTTCTTCTTCGTTATCCATACGATGTTCTGTATATTCATATCCATGTGATTTGAACCAATGTTTTGCTTTTTCACAAAACGGACAGTTTGATTTACTATAAATTTCTACTTTCATTTCTTTTCCTTTATCCTTGACATGCGACACATTCATCTTGTGACTGTGCTTCCATTGTTTGTGATTCATAATCTTTTAGAGCATCACGAGCAACTTTTTGAGATACGTTCTCTGCTCTCTGTGAAGTCTCTGTTCTAAGATAATATAAACCTTTCGTTCCTAGTTTCCACGCTGCAAAGTGAGCATCGTGAAGTTGTTTCTTATCTGCACCAGCAGGGAAGAATAGATTAAGTGATTGTCCTTGACATAAGAACTCTTGTCTATCTGCAGCTTGTTCGACTAGAGCATTCTGGTCAAGTTCAATTGCTGTTTTAAAAACATCTTTTACTTTATCAGATAGAAAGTCCAAATGTTGAACTGAACCACCATTAGTGATAATATCAGACCAAACATCTTGTGTGTTTTTCTTTGCTTTCTTTAATTCTTGTTCCAAGTATATATTCTTTACCAAGTGAGAACCAGCACGAGTACGATGTGTATATGCATTCGCTTTCATTGGTTCAATAGATGGTGAAGTAGAAACAATAATAGAACTATTAGCGTTTGGTGCGATTGCAAGTAGATGTGCATTACGTCTACCTGTTCCTTGCATGTCTGGTGCTTCACCACGTTCAAGTCCTAATTGAATTGATTCTTGACTTGCTTGTTCTTTAATTGTTCTGAAAACATCCCAATTCAGTTCTCTCGCTTCGTGTGAAGAAAAAGGAATTCTTTTTTGGTGTAACAGTGAGTGCCACCCCATTGCACCTAATCCCAGACTACGTTCCTGTGTAGCGGAATATCTTGCTCTTGATATTTCATCGCCTGCGTTATCAATGAAGAATTGTAATACATTGTCCAAGAAACGTATAAGATCACGAACCAAAGAAGTTTCTTTCCATTCATCATATTTCTCCAAGTTTAATGAAGATAAACAACACACGGCAGTTCTATCTTCTGAAGTTGGTAGGTGAATTTCATTACACAAATTAGAACCGTGTATCTTTAATCCTTTTGCTTTCATAGTATGTGGTAATGCTCTATTTGCAGTATCAATGAAATTAAGATATGGTTCACCTGTACGATAACGCACTTCAAGAATCTGTTGCCACAAAGTTCTTGCAGGCATTGTTTCTCTTACAGTTGAATCATTAGGGTCTTTCAAGTCCCACATTTCACCTCTTTCTACTGCTCTCATAAAATCATCAGTAATGTTGATTGCATGATGTAGATTAAGGTTCTTTCTATTTACGTCACCTGTTGGTACACGCATATTTAAAAATTCAATAATGTCTGGATGTGAAATATCCATGTATGCCGCATAAGAACCCTTACGAGTTTTACCTTGACGATATGCAGTCATATCTGCATCTACCGTATGAAGAAAAGGCATAGGGCCTGGTGCTTTATCAGATATTGCACGAACACTACTCCAGTGTCCACCAACACCACCACCTTTAACTGACAACCAACGCAACTCAGCAGTATGGTCGATTAGTCCTTCAAGTGAGTCTGGTACATAAGTTAGAAAGCACGAAATAGGAAGTGCCTTTGCTTTCTGTCCAGGCCTTGGTGCATTTGATAATACTGGAGATGCGAACATGAACCAACCCTTAGATACTGCATCATATATTCTTTGTGCTAGTTCTAAGTCTCCATCACAATAAGCAACAGCTGCTCTTGCATATGCTTCTTGTGGTGATTGTTCTTCGTCTTTACAATAATAGTCCTTGAGTAGTTTATATGCTTGTTCTGATAAATCTTTGTCTCTTGTTCTGTCTATTTGGATGCCGAGGTGGTCGAGACCAGTTGTTTCCTCAGCACTTGGGAATGTTACTACGTTCTCAAGGGCCATGTGTTATTTCTCCTAATTCAATATGTTTTTTTCCAAGAATTGAAAACAGTCTTTGCCTGCAATCCTTCGTGGGTGTTGTTATGTATAAGTTCTTGAATCTCTGCTGAAGTTTTTCCAGCAAGAATCATGTCGTTAATATCTTTTTCTTCAACGTCCTGTGGCCAGATAACAACTTTGTATCCTTCATCAATACATCGTTCTATCTGTTTACAGACCTGTTCATTGCGAGGTTCGTTATCTGGAACGAGTACCGCATTGGGTTTGAACTGGGGAACACGCAAATCACTTTGAGCAACTGCGATACAGTTCTTTAGAAAAAGACTGTCGATAGGGCCTTCAACAACATATGTTGTTTTGTTCTTGTCAACCTTATCTAAACCAAATATTTTGGGATGTTCTTTATCCAAAATAATAGTAATATATTTTTGGGGTTCATCCCCAAATGCCCGTCCTTGAAATGCAAAGACCTCTCCATCCTCTTTTCTAAAAGGAATAACCATACGAGGATGGTCTCCAACTAGAGAGGGGAACTTGTCTTTAACATGTCCATTGACATATTCAAAAAACTTTGGACAGAAATATATATCATTCCACAGCTCTTCACTTATACCTCTTTCCAATAAAAATTTGGTAGCAGGATGATTTTTTTCAAGTTGTGAAAATGAATCCAGTTTCAAAGACTTCTTGAACACAGGTTTCTTAAAGTTGAAGTCAGGCGTCTTAATGCCTGCTCCAGGCGTCTTATCACCTCGACCATTGGAAGTAAGACCTTCTTTGTACCGTTCTAGTACATATTCCTTGTGTAAATTTGAATCTACATGTTCTATCAATTTAGATAGATGAGTTCCTATAGAACAGTTATGACACTTATAAAAAAGGTCATTCTTTGTTCTATAAATGAACCCTCTCGCTTTAGTCTTTACCTTCTGTGAGTCACCACAGTACGGACAAGAGAACTGCCAGAGATAATCAGTCTTTCTCTTGAAGTTCCTTAAACGAGGGGATATAAGGGATATATACTTTGTGTCGATATAATTCATAAGTCATAATATACAGGATTTCACCGTCAATGTCAATAGATTTACATAAGAATTGGTAATATCTCAGTTAATGCAAATCCGATGACTATGGAGCCGCCAATAAGGACATATCTCCATTTTTCCAGAACACCTACTCTGGTTGATAATTCTTCTCTTAACTGTCTGAAATGTTCAGATTCAGTCTTGTTATGTTCACTCATGGCATCCACGAGTCTACGTTCCATCTCATTCATTTGAGTGGTATTTTCTTTAGCGTTAGATGTGATTCTACTGTGCAACTCTAAAACAGTTGTCTTAAACTCTTTCTCTTGTTCGTTCAAAGCTTCTTCCTGTCTCATTAGTTTTTCTTCATGCACCGCCATAATAGTATGTAAAGACGATGATACCTCTGCAATCTTTTCAATTGCAGAATCAAGTCGGACATGAATTTTCTTCATATCTCCGACTTCTCTTTTTAAAAGTTCTACTTCGGTTTCAATCGTCTTTACAGTTGCCATGTTTATTTCTTCTTACTTGCTTTTCTATGTCCATTCCATGCGACAAAGCCACCAAGTCTTAGCGCCCAGTAAGCAAGGTAATTTAAAAAGTGAAAACCATTAATCTCGACATTGATATCTCTGAAAATAACATCTGCATCTTTTTGAGTCATCATACCCCAAGTACCTTTACCTTTTCTTTTAAGTGTAGCATACTTGTAAGCATAGTCATGTATCAATCCACCCATAAGCAATACACCTGTTGGTGATAACCATGTATGTAAGAACTTAGGAATAGATGCTCCGTCAAACTGAAATCCTTTAGGGATTACATATTCAACTGCGTCTAATGTAAAGTGAAAGTCTTTTGCGACTACCCACTGTCTACTTCCTGTTAACCACATCCAGATTGCACCCCAGAAACCTTTTCCTTTAGTTGCAATTGGTACTGGCATCATTTGTGGCATGTCTTTATATTCAAAACCACATCTCTTTGTCTTATTATCTACACCAAACAAATTAATGATGAATCCAACAATGATAAGAATTCCTACCACTGTGAACTGCCACCATGTCATAAGTTGGTGGACAATTAAGTCCCATGTTATAAGTTGTAAATATTCCATTTACTCTTCTCCTGTTTTTTCGCTGTCCTCTTCCTCTAGGGTTGGGGCAACTGCTTTCTCATAATATACAATAATCTGTTTTTGTTGTTCTATGTAACGTCTAAGTTCTGCAAAGTTCTTAGATAGGTTTTCATAGTCTTTCACACTTATCGCAATATATGAGTCTGCACCGTTCTTCGCCGAATACTCTGTAAGGAATTCCTCATAGTTCTCTTCGGGAGAAACAACATAAATCTTAACCTTGTTCATTTGAACTGGTTTCGGATGCTGAACTGTAGGGATAGTCTTTTCTACTATCTTTGTTTGTACTACAATTTCTGCCTCGGGTCTAAAAGTAGAACAACTACTCAGTACTAGCGTTGTCGCTAGTAATAGACTCAAGGTCATCCCAAAGTTTATCTGTCGCATTCTGCATCCTCTTTTCAATCAACCCTGGCTTCTTGTTTGCAAGATGCGTTAGGTTGTGTTTATTTAACGTATTACGCAATTCGTCACCATATTCTTCTGACTTGCGTAAATTCGCATTGAGTTCAGAGTTCAGTTCATTCAATCTTTTTGAATCCTGTCCCATCTTCTCAATAGTTGCTTGGTTTGTTTCATTCGCAACTTCTAGTTTTGCGTTGTTATCACGCAAAGTAGCAATGGTTGCTTGGGTGGTGTCGTAATAGTATTTTGCACCATACGCTGCACCACCCAAGATACCTACAATAATTATTATTGCATATAATTTAATCATTTCACTGGTGCCTTAGTACCAAACTTTCTTTCATATGATGGGTCATTTGCATACTCACTTGCCCATCTATTTTCTGTGAAAGTTGCAAAGTCGATTAACTCTTCTATATTATGAAAGTTTTCTGTAATCCATTCATCCATACCATTAACTTTTTCTGTTAAATCTCTAATGTCACGTTTGAAGTTTACATCATCTTCCACTGCCATTCGACTAGTAAGTTCTGATACCTGTTCATTCAATTGTGAAATAGTTTGCGCCTGTTGTGCAGTCCACCATACAAAGGCAGATACTTGCAAAACAATCGCAATTACAACACCAATACTAAATTTACTGTTCATGGCCTTACTCAGATTTCCAAATTGTCCATGCACCATAAGCAATCGCTGCATATGCAGCCATTGATGCAAATGGGCCTGCAATCAATACGATTACTCCAACTGCTATAAGTGCAGCGCCATCCCATGATGTTCTTTCTTCGATTCTTGCTTTAATCCAATTTCTCATCTTTCTTCTCCTTTATTTAAAAGATAGTTTTTGGTTACTGGTTGCAAAGTTTGTTTTTCTCATTACAGTTTTTGCAATTAAATCCAGTTCCTTACCATCCCATTTTAATGCAAACGGCATATTAACATCTGTCTGCATATCGTTCAAGACTGCTTCGGCATCTGGGCCGAGTTGAGCAATCTTCTTACCGTACTTCTTATACGATTGTTTAAATAACCGAATAAGCTCCGCCACAGTAATCTGTTTCTTGTTTCGTACATCATTAACCCTATCTAAAAAATGTCGAGTAAACTCTACGTCTATACCGACACTTTTATATAGTCTGTCTGCATACTTCTCTACATTATCCAAATCAGATTTGGAAAGGTTTCCATCACCAGATGCAGCATTTAAATCTGCAATTGGTTTATAGTTGCCCAAAGCATAAGAGTATGATTGCTCAAACTGTAAAAAGGTTTTCAAATTACTTAACCTTGGATAAGGAAAAGTCTGCAATCTTCATAAACTGTGCTTTCTTACCGTTAATCATATCTTTCATCTTCTTCTGATTAGATTTATTAACTTTATCGAAAACTTGTGTGATTGCTGATGCAGTATACAAGTCAACTTTCATAGAACCATCTTTGAACTTGATATTTTTGTTTTGTTTGTTTTTGACAATGTTCTTTAGAATATCAACATTATCTTCTGCAAGTAGATACTCGTGTTCACGATTGAGTGTATTTTCTTGTACCTTCTGAGCGAGTTTTGATTTCGCTTCACGCTTTGCTCTGCGTTCTGCCATACGTTTAAAGAAACTTCTTGCTTCTTTAGTTCTACCATCGTATGGATTTTTCTTTTTCTTGACTACCACAGTAGAGCTATCATCACCAGTTCCAGCGACTGCACTACCAGAAGCGTTCGCAGGCGCATCTTCAGTCTTGATGCCCAATTTAGGGTCGTCATAGAACTTCTTCATTATGTTGTCAAATTTTAGACTCATAATAGGTCTCCTATGTCTAGTTCTTTTATATCTTCAGAAGATACATATATCTTCTGTTTTGTTTTTTTGTGGACAACACCAAACACATCAACACCTAGAATGGTATCTTCTGGGGGACTGTCCTCAAATACTTCTACTTCATCACCCTCTAAAGCATCAATCTCATTTTCTGCTTCTGTTGTTACAACATCTTGGGTTAGAACGTAAATACCTTTACTCAGTTTACCGTTGTCGAGAGTAACCTCTTCAACAATACTATTATCGAATTCAACGCCTTGTTGTTTAAGGTATTCCATTAATCCTTTTTCAAACATGTCTGGGTCTTCAACATGTTCTTTGAAAGTATCTTTTAAAAGAAATAGGGCTGCAGCATATGTTCCTAGTCTTGTTCTAAGTCCAGGCACCTTTGCAAATATACGTTTAATATTGAATACAAGTTTATGTAAAACTGTGTATGCACTTTGTTCTGTTTGTTTGTACAATACCTTCTTTGTACGAAAACCGTCTTTGTCGATGATGCCCATTTTGAATGCATCAGTCTTTTCAAACGGTGTCGTTAACAATTTAACGAAACGGTATGTAACAAATAAATCAATCGCTCTGCCCATTTATATTCTCTCTAGTACTTCCTTAACGGTTTCATCTTCTTCTACTTGTTCTAGTTCACCCTCTGGGAGCATTCCCAAAAAGTTCATAAATGCTTTAAGAACAGACCAAAACTCTGGTTCAATCTTAAAAATTAACAAAGTAGAACCTGCCTCAGCACCAAACACATTATTGACTACAATCATATGGTTTAGTATAAGTCGTTCCTTCAGTTCACCATGTTCCCGATATTTTCTCAATAGACGCTTAATATATTTAAAGCGTTTCATGTCATCGTGGAACTCTGATTCACCTTCGCATTGTGGATTGTCATAGTGTTTTATAGCAAACATAATGACATTATCATTAGTTATCTTCTCAAACATAATATAAACCGCTACTAAACGATTTTAGTCTTGATAAAATGTGTTCCGTTACCTGTAGTCTCGTGAGTGATTTCTAATGCCAATCCACCCTCAACTTTGTGAGAGATACCATCGTCATCAATGTCATCACCGTTTTCGTCTTTACCTTTTCTTCCACCAAATTGTGTAAGAGGCATAGACATTTTACCACCATCTTCAGTCATTGCAACTTCACCAAAAGAAAGTCCTAGTCTACCTAGTCTTTCTCTTAGTTTGCCCAATGCATGTTCTGGTACTAGATGTTCGATTTGTCCCATTGCACCCAAGAACGCATTGATACGTTCAATGGTTTTTGGATTAGCAACGTCATTGTGAAAATCGTGTCCATCTGCCGAGACTTCCTCAGCAATATGATTTTTAAAGTTCTTCATCTTTTACGTCCTCATCAGCAATCCATTCAGAAGAAATCAAATTCTCTTCTACCTTTTTTGCCTTTTTAGATTTTTTATTAGGATTTACCTCAAGAATTTCAGAAATCATCTCAGATGATTCATCCTTCTTTTTCATTGGCATTCCGTTTGCACCTAGTCGCTCACTCATAGTAATCTCCTTATGCTACTGTAACAGAATGAGAACTAAGAATGTTCCATTTGCTACCAGTAAAGATTAGAGTTGCAGTATCACCTACGTCAGCGAATGTAATAGTTGAAAAACCATTTGCATTTGCTGGAGTAACAACAGAATTACCACCATCAGCAATCATTGTGATGATTTTAATTTGTCCGTTAGTTCCATTCGCAAGTGCGCCTGCATGTGCTGCTCCAGCAGTTGCAGTATCAATATGCGAAATAGAAGAAGTTACGTTAACCGCTTCTGTAGTTGTATCAACAACTTGTACTGTATCATCTAATGCGATGAAAGTAGGTACGTTGTTAAAAAAGTTTGCAACACTAATTTTTTTGTTTACAGGGTTGCCACTTGGGTCATCAATCACATGAAGTAAATCTTCAGATGCGATACCAGAACCTAAGTCCGTAAGTGCAGTAATTTTTTTATCTGCCATTTTCTTTCTCCTTAGTTAATTTAATCCCTCAACTCAGTGCAGTATTTACTGCCGCACTATCGTCTTGCGAGGGTACTGTTTTGTCGGGACTCGACTCACCTAATAGGTTTAGAAACACATCACACTGTTGAATCGCACCAGATAGTGCATTCCCCTGTGCTTGTAACTGCACCTTCATCTTATCCATATTTTGCAATTGACTTGTCACTTTGTCCAAGTCAGATTGCAAATCTATTTTTTTCTGTTCAATTTCAGTGACACTAAGTGTCTTTTCATTCTTTGACATTATATACTCCGTTGTTTATACTACTTATGCAACCGCTGTAAGTGTGGCTGTACCAGCAGGAACTGCAACACCAGAGTTAACTGTTGTACCAGTATCTTTGATTGTTCCACCAGCAAGTGCAATGTTTTGTGAAGCAACTGACAATACGTCATCTGCTGAAACAGTTGAACCGCCTGCACCGATTGTACATCTAAACACAAGTTTGTTAGTTCCAGAACCAGACTGATATGTTGCAGTCTTAGTTGCAGCTGAACCACCACCTGCTTGTGAGTTAGTAATAGTAATTGTTGGTGAACCTGTAACAGTTACCTTCTCATTGAAAGTAAGTCTTACATCAACATTACCACCAGCACTTACGTCAAACGCTGTTGAAACGAATGCTGCTGTGTTAATATCTGCACCGCCAACTGCTGTTGACAATCCACCGATTGAACAAATAACTTCTTCAAGTCCTTTGCCGTTAAGTTTTACCCAACCTCTATCGGTTGCGAAAACGTCTGCTTTTTCTGCTGATGTCATCCACTTTGGTTTGGCTTCATCTGCATCTGTATTTCCCCATAGGGCCATGATAGTTCTCCTAGTTTAAAGTTTACTTATCTATTTATCTAAATCCATTTCTCTTAAGCTGAGAAATAGTGTTTGTTGGGGATGTATGATGTATCCCAATGCCCCCAGCAGACTCCCATTCCTTGATATTTTTGATATAATCATCAATCAAGATGTTGGGTTTACCGTCTGTAGTGGCATACTTCTGTTTATCTGCACGTTGTACGAGATGGATTTTACCAGTAGGTTTTGCATTCTTGGATAACCAAGACTTCTTACCCTTCCGACTATTTCCATCTTTATTTGAGTATGCAGATAAAATATTCGCATTATATTTGTTTATCAATTTCCACATCCTTTGAGCGCCAGGCATCCAAGGTAAGGTGTGCCAGAAGTCTTTCTTACCTGTGATTGCTTCCCATCGCTCGTCTTTAGGTGTTTTCTCAAATTGTTTACCAGTGAGTTGTTCATACCCACCAATGAAATCGCAAAGAACCATATCCATGTCACAGTAAATCTGTGGAAGTTCTTCTTCATTAATCTTCGTGACTTCCACGATACTTTTCATGTTACTTGTCCTTAGATTCCTTCGGGTTAACTTCAACCCCTGCCATTGGTTTGCCTGTCATTGCAGTTTTGGATTCCTTCTTTTTAGGCTCTTCCTCTTCTTCTTTGACTTTTGCTTCTTTGGCTTTTGCAGAATCTTCCCACATGGATGCAATGTGCTTTGCAGCTTTCATTGCAAGTGTTTCTTCTTTGACTTCTTTCTTTTCTTTATCCATTGATTTGGAAATTGCTTTACGTTTCTTATGTAGAAACTTATCTGAAGAATCAACGTCACCATCATTGTCGATATCTTTGTCTTTTCTATCATCGAATTTCTTCTTGACTGCTTTAGGTTGAACTGCGTCCAAACCTTCACCATCGTCAGACTTATCGTTCTTGTTGGTTTCTTTAATTTTTGCTTCTTCTGTTTCTACATCATATTCTTTACCACCGACAGTAAAGGTTTTATCACCCTTTTCCTTTGCGGCGTTCAGTGCTGCTCCAAAAGCATTACCTTCTTCTTTTGGTTTCTCACCTTTTTCTTTTTTAGATATTGCGATAGCAGCTTGTTGTGCTGGAGACATTGCCTCAAGCACAGCACTCTCAATACTACCTTTTTTAGTTTCAAGATACTTGGACATTTACTTCTCCTGTGCGTTTAGTTGGTTTATAGTTTCTTGTGCTTTTGCGATTTGC
>Ga0181400_1001206_pt1 | contig 10794 bp, 11 predicted proteins | sample 23SPOviralmetaG_FD_130129 | JGI IMG/M metagenome (GOLD analysis project Ga0181400, IMG submission 130129) | Marine viral communities from the oligotrophic San Pedro Time Series (SPOT) site, San Pedro Channel, CA, USA - 23 SPOT_SRF_2011-06-22 | ecosystem: Environmental > Aquatic > Marine > Strait... | reverse complement strand
GGTATGCTCTCGCCAAGGTAAAGTATTTAAAAAATAAGTTTGTAGAGAAGGTAATGAATAATTCTATGCCCGACGTAGCGACTTGTATGTATGATGAAAATTACCTAGTTTATTCTACAGGACAGGTTTACAGCAGTAAAAATGAAGAGATAAAACCCTATCATAATAATGGTAGCGGTAATCCTTATTTATTTTATGTGTTTAAGGGAGAAAGAATAAATAATAAATATAAACAAAAGAAAGTATATATTCATAGATTAGTGGCACAACACTTTTTAGAAAATCCTGATAATTTATCTGACGTTCACCATATAGATAATAATCCGCATAATAATGATGTATCTAATTTACAATGGTTATCCCACGCTGATAACTGCGCTAAGAAACCGCCACCTATTCCAAAAGAAGTTATTAAACAAAGACCTGATGCTTATATCATATTTGATAAAAAAGCAGATAGATGGTTATTCAGAATTGATAAACCTAAACACACAGATATTAAGGATTGGATATTACCTAAACCCTATTTTTCACGAAGATATTTAACAAAGGAGCAAGCAATAAACGCTCGTAATTTTTATTTAGCAGTAGCATAAACTTTAGCAGCGGTATTGATATCGTGTCCTCGCCACATCGCAAATTGTATTTTTTCTTGAGTAGTTCCTGTATCCCAAATTTCTGAAATCAGTAATTTAGTGATATCAGTAGCACTCGCACCTACCTTATGTTTTTTCAATAATCTCTTTATCCAAAGAGACAAATTATTACGCTGTTTTGCTTGTATTTTTTCTATTGTCATACCTTCATCATAGGTTCCATCCTTACTTCCGTTAAAGAATATGAAATCACTAGGTCCAACATTTTTTAAATGTAAACTTATTGCTTCTAATAATTCTTCATCTGTTATTGGTATCTCTCGGGTTCCATATTTCTTATTTGTTTTGTATCCGTAAAAAGCAAATGTTTTACCATCAATCAGAAAATTTCTTACTCCCTTATCCTCTATTTTATCATAATCTTCTTGTGTAATATTCTCTAAGGTAGCAGTCTCTAATCTGAAAGGATATTTAGATACTATCTGAAATAAAGCATTTGTTCTGATATTACCCTTCGTTTTACTTAAATCCTTTAAGTCGGATAATATTGTATTTAATTGTTCTCTATTGATTTTAGTTTCTTTTACAGGGTTTTTACGTTGAGCATCAGCACGTCTAACTTGTAATTCAGTTTCTAAATTTCCGTAGGTTCCAGCGTGTTGTAATCCAAACATATCATTAGCTATCAATAATGAATTTGTATAAGATAGCATAGTTGATAATCCTAATTTCTTACCATCTACAGGAGATTGTAAACAAGCAAATGTGTGTTGTACATCATTAACCATATGTTCAATTTGTGTAATATCTTCAGGTTCTTCATCATAACATCTGATATATAATCGTCTGATATTATTACTGATAACTTCTAAACTACTTTCTTTACGCTTCTTGTCATTTGTTTGAGTTAAGAGTAATTTAAATTGTTCCATCTATTGTTTAATTAATAAATAAAAAATAAAATCAAATTTATAAAAGTTTATTTTAACGAAGTCAACTAATAGTTGACCGGTTATTTTTTCTTCAGGTGAAATACAATAATTGTATTACCTGATATATCTTCAACAGGTTTTTCATCGCTATCTACTATCTGAACTTCAATATTATTTAATATTTCACTTGTTGGATTATGAAGCGATACATAAGTCTTTTCACCAGGAGAGAAAAATAAATCACCGAATTCCCTACCATCATTAGTAAATCTTGGTAAATGATAGAGTATCTTACTGACACTCTGTTTTGCTCCGTTATAGGATTGAATAGGCATATTACTAATTCTGATAAACGCTGAATGGACCCTGTAATCAGGTGGAGCGTATCCGTTAAAGTCTACGACTATTTTACTACCGTCTATAGTAGCATAACCTTCTGTTACCCCCTCTACCTGATTAATAAATGATTTATTCGGAAATCCGATTAATCTATTCATTTTTGCTCTACCTGATGTATCAGTCGTGCGATATTTACCTTCTAAATAATCATTTACACTGAAAGGTTCAATAAATCCTATAATGAAAGCGTGTTTCTTATCAACACCTGTAGTAAAACCACCATTAGTTAAAAGTCCGTCAAACTCGCTTATCCTCGTTTCAGTAGAGAGATAATTAACAAGGTATTTATCTTTAGTATCACAAAGTAGTGTTTGAGATAAACAATAAGGTCTATTTTTTGTATCTTGAATAATTGCCTGATTTTGACCTGCTCCTCCACCTTGTAATCTATCTACCCTACAATTTGAATAAAAATCATCTCCTGTTGTAAAAGTAAAAGTAGTTTTATCGTATGTGGGAAATCTAAAACCACCTGGAGCATAATGAGAACGCCATTCATAAATTCGCATTAAATCACCTGCTGTCCCTAAATTTAACCTAGGATAAAGAGCGTTTCGGGTTTCACCGATAGGTAAGAAGCAGTGATTTCTAACTGCTGATATTGATGAAGCGACTACCGGAGTTGATGCTCCTTTGTTATCTACAAATGCTAATATGATTTCATCTCCTACGCTCTCAAATAATATTCTATCAAATGAAGCGTTAAATGAAGCATTAGTCATTTTAGTAGGGAAATTGGAATTATGAGCACCGTAATAGATTACTTCACTCTGAACTAACATATTTGACTGAACTTCATTCTCATAAGATAACTGATAAATCTCAATATTTTCTCCGTCAGATTGGACCATATAATCATAATAATCCTTTTGGTAGCGACCTGACATAGGATTAGTCATTCGGTAATGAGTGCTGATAACTACGCCATCTTCATCAAAACCGCCTTCAGGATGACGAGTTCCCGGTAGCATATTTGCTCTACCCCTGCTACCTACTTTTGTAGTATCTCTGACATATTCCATCTGTGGACGAGATAAACCTACACGCCACCCACCGGTTTCAGCACTCGTTATATCAACTAAAAATTTTCCATCTGCTAATCCAAATGGTTGTCCGTGTCCGATAACACTACATTCACGCCTATCCAGTGCCTCTAAGATAGTATCTCCTGCTTGATTTGCTACAACTCTTGTAAATACCTTATGAGCGGTCCCACCAAAAGTAGAATGAGTAGATGTCCAATCAGTAGTAGGAACATATCCATCAGATAACTGATAAGGTGCCTGCCAATAATCAGATAACATCTCTGCGGTCTGTGTTACTCGGTTATCAGCGGAACTCATTACTCCTCTCTGTATTGAATTAATTTTTACACCCGTACATTCTCCACTTGCGTTTGTAATCGCATCAACTCCGTAAAAACCAAAAATTTCAGGGTTTCCGTATGCTTCATCTAATCTATTTTCTACTTCTGTTAACCAGTCATCTACATTGTAAACACCCGGGGTAGGTCTGATAGGAATAGGCATTTCAACCCTCTGCTGTCTAAAATTAGGGTCATCATCATCACTTTGTAAATGACCAAAATAATGATACATTAACGTATCATCTTCTACATCTATTAGAGCATCGCGTCGTATCTTAACGCTTTCAACCGCTATTTCAGCATCTGCTGGTATCTTTATAGGACTATTAAAATAATTCTGAAATTGAGCAGGATTTTCTAAACCTAATGTTGTGCGTGTATTTACACCGCTGGAGCGGCGACCATATCCCGCTTGTTTGCTACTAGCGACAATTAAACTCATCTTTTTATATTATATAATTTATTTTTATTTGATTGATTAAATTAAAAAATGCCTCATAAAAAAAAGAATGTTCAGAATATGAAACCTTTAGAATTAGACCCTTGCCCAAATTGTCTATACGGAAAAAATAGAAATCAACATAATGTGCCGGGTAGAGTAGAAAATTTTAATAGAGTGAAACCTAAGGAAGCATTCGGTCCCGCTGTTCTATCAGCAAAGAAAGGAGTTAAGAAACCTAAAAAACCTACTAAACCTAAACCAAAACCAAAACCTTACAAACCTAAGTATTAAATTTACCTGTAAAATACTCCCACGCTTCTCTTACTCTTCTAAACGCTTCATTAGTACCACCTCTATCAGGATGATTTTTTAATATTGATTTACGATATGCTTTTTTCATATCTTCATTGCTTGCGGATTTTTTCAATCCGAATACATTAAAAGGATAATCAGGTTCTAAAATTTCAGGTTCTTCGCTATCAAATCCAAAGAAACCACCGAAAAATCTACTCCAAAAATCTCTTGCTTTTTTTTCATTGTATTCTTGATTTCTCGCTTCTCGCTTACGCTTCTCTCGTTCTAATCTTTCATTGAGTTCGTTTTCATAATCTTTATAATAATTAGGTATCTGTTTCCAAATACCGCCGTGAGGAGACTGATATAAAGGATAAGCAATTGAATGATAATTTTTCGGATATCTACAACCACCAACAACAATCATAAATAAATAAATATTTGATTAAAAATAAAATCAAATTTATAGTAATAATAATGTCTGATAGCATTGTTCAAGATGAACCCTTAATTGATGTTGAACCTATGAGTGTAGACCAATTAGCAGGTGCTTTCGTAATGATAGCGGGTGCTATAGGGTCGTTGCTCTTAGTGATATGGCAAAGCAAATGTCATTGTCGTATGAATTTATGTTATATCTTTAGTTGTGAAAGGAGACCGCCTAGCGAAGACGAGATGAAAGGTTTAAAAGACCAAGCAAAAAAACAAAATGATAAATTAAAGAAAATGAATAAGAAAGAAGATACTATTATAAATAAAGAAGATGAAATATTAAAAAATCAAGAGGAACCTATATTACCTAAATTAGAGAGAAAAGATAGTATGATAATTACTGAACCCGAACCTGAAATAAAGGTCAACTAATAGTTGACCTGCTCAAAAAAATAAGTTTAAATTTGATTAAATTTTTATAAAATTAAATTAGTAATGGATATTGAACAAAATTGGGTTATTGAAAATATTGATATAATGATGAGAGTATTTATGAAAATTAATGGTCCTATGTCAAAACAAAATAAAAGTAAACATAAACAAAATATGTTGAAAAACGCTGACACAATATCTTATCGTGCTATCTATGTTTTAGCACAAGAAAAAAAAGAAGAAATTAGAATTAAAAGACAAAATTCTGAATTGTATAGAGAAAATAAAATATTAAAAAATCAACTGAGAATAGCGAAGGGAGAACCAATAGGAGATTATGAACATCCCCAACCAAAAGGCACTAAGCGTAGCATACCTTCGGTTACCCTTTCCAAAGATACTTCACCGCCCAGTAGTTAGGACTATTCTTATCCTTGTATGCTAAACTACCATCCTTCTTTCGGATACCTTTTGCTCTCGCTAAATAACTCTTTCTCTGTTGAGCGGTAGCGGTTCCCGATCGGAAATCATCCATCCCTGATGCGCCGAAATGTATTAGTTTCTTACCTCCTGACGGAGACTTAACATATACACTCATCTTTTTACCTGCTTTTTTACTCTTAAAGGGTTTGTATAGGGGTTTATTATCACTCATTTTATTTTATTAGATTTTTTATTTTAATCTTTATTATATCAAAATGTCAAGTAAACCGACCCTTCCCGCGACTGCTGGTAGAGAAGATGTGCTAAAGTTTATCAAAGAGAATAAAATACAGATTAAGGTTACGGAAAGTGTAGATGGTAAAAGGAAGAAGAGGGGCGTAAAAGCATTACGTGAAGATTTGAATAAATTAGGATATGTTGTTACGGGCAGTGAAAAACCACCGGGTAAAGTACCAACTACCCTGAAAGGTTTGAGACAGGCAGAAGAAAGAAAAGAAGAAAAAGGTATTCAAATACAAGGATTTAGTAGTGAAACTAAACCTGTAGCACCTCAGGTATCGGGACAAGAAGTAGAGTTGATGGGTGCTATCTCAGGTAAGTTATCGGCAGAACAAGAAGTTATCTATAAAAATTTACCACCAGCAGAACAGATGAGAGAATATCTAAACACTATAATGACGCAGGACCGCTTCATAGGAATTAGTCTAAGACAACTAAAATTATTATATATGAAAACGAAAGCAGATAAAAATGAAGAAGAATTCGCACCTCAATATAAAGATTTACCACCTTTACCTGAAATCAAATCATATCTAAGAGAACAATTACCCAGTGTAAATATTGATACATTAACGCTTGTAGGAATAAAAGAATTATATATCAAAACTAAAACTAAGGTTGATGAAGCAATAAGATTAAAAGCGGAACAAGAAGCAGAAAGACAATATCAACAAGCGATAGCGGATAAGGAAGCACAAGAAATAGACACAGATGATGAAGAAATAGATTATGATAATATGTCTGAACAAAGTTTAGAAGGTCAGCGAGACGACGACTTAGACCTTAATGAAAATTTTTTGAGGTGGGGCGATATAACACAAGAAGAATATGAAGAAAAGAAAAGTACAATATTGTCTGTATACAAACATAAGAAAAAGCAGCAAATGACACCCGAAGAAAGAGCAGCGTGGTTGGCAAGACAACGAGAATATGAAGTTGAACCTGAAACTGAACCTGAACCCGAAGGATTAACAGATGAAGATTTTGAAGGAGAATTAATAGACTTTGAAGGAGTATTATATCAATATTTACCTGATAATGTTGATGACCTATACAATATGAAGGGTGATTTCGTAGGTCAGTGGAACGTAGATGTTGATGATATTAATTTTATAAATGATAAATTCAGACAAGAACACGAAGATATCCGAATGGGACGCAAACAACCTGCGAGACGTCAAATTAAAAGAAGAGAAATGGAACCTGAACCCCCAAGCGAAGCAGGGGGATTTACAGAAGAAGAAATAGAAACATTGATTGAGTTAGCGGAGGATACATCAAGATACTTACCTGTTAGAAGAGACGCGTGGAGACAACTACGGGATGCTGGTATCAATATATCAGAACCTAAAAAAGAAGAAGTAGATACCGACGATGATTTAGAAGTTACGAATGATGACCGCGAAGAAATAAGATTTGAAGATGTAAGATATTTTATTGACGAAGATGATATAATTAGTAGACCTTACGACCGCGAAGGTGATTGGGCGGGAGGACGCGGAGAGATAAAAGATGGTTCCGCTATATTTAATATAAGAGGAGAAAGAGTAGGTACGTGGTCTACAGATGATGAGGATATTATATTTTCATCTGCGGAATTTTCACTACTACACCAAGACCAAGGTTATGAAAATGATGATGACCTTTAAGATGATGCGGTCAACTTTTAGTTGACCTCTAAAATCATAAATGATTTTTGACACAAAGATTTTTTAAATTTCTTAGGAAAAATTAATATGAATAGGTAAATAAAGATGTCATATATGCCTGATATTCAAATGCCTGAAAAAGAAGGAGATGATATTGAAGTGAGAGAATACCCCGATGATATTGATGATAGCGTAGAGTATCAGCAGTTAGAAGAACAAGGTGTTGAGGAGGAAGTAGAACCTCTACCTCCCCCACCTCAAAAAAAGGAAAAATTAAAAAAAGAGGATATATTCAAACCTAAGAAAGCACCGCCTAAGAAAGTCAGTATTGAACCCCAACCTACTCTTGCGCAAGGTACCTCTGGTGAGGAACCAATTGTCCCTAAGATAGAACCTGTAAAAAAGAAACGTCAATTATCTGAAAAACAGAAGGCAGCGTTAGCAAAAGGTAGAGCAGCGAGAGCAGCGAAAAAGAAACAAGTAGCACCTGAACCTGTATATGAACCACCGGCAGAAGCAGTAGCATACAAACAAAAGAAAATGAATGAAGATTACAATAGACAGCACCCTATCAATAACGGATTATCACAATCACAAATACAAGAAATGATATTTCAAGGAGTTGAGAGATATGATACGATGCGAAAGAAACGAAAGGAAGAAAAGAGAAAAACACAGGCAGCACAAAATCATACAAATAAAGTATATAATGATATCAATTCACAACTTAGAGTAAATGACCCTTGGTCAACTGCTTTTAATTTTTAGAGGTCAACTAATAGTTGACCTTCATTTTTAATCTATAATTTTACATCTTTTGTCTTTTAACAAAGGATTTGGACCTGCTTTCTTCATTTTGATACTTACTAATCCAGGGTATGTATCAACTAATACTTTTAATGTTTCTTCTCCCTGTCTATCAATACCGATACCACCTTCAGCAATATATTTAGTTTTACAGCATAGATAATTTAATCTAACAACACCACCATCTGCTAAATAATGCTTGATACTTCTTTCATAATCATCTCTTGCTCCGATATCAGGTGTATGACTACATAAATCTTTTTTGACGATTACTCCGAATAAATGACCTATAATAAATTTATAATCATATGAAATATCATTCTTCATAAATAAACAATTATCAACAGGATATACTCCCCACATATGTCTATTTGATTTTTCACATTCTTCAAATGCTAAATCAAACTCTTTCTTCAAATCCAGTTCATCATTAGCGAAACCTACTGGTTCCCATCCCCGTGGATTTCTCATCTTAATCAATTCAATATCATCATCAAATGATATTACTTTATCCCCTTCATTATAATGTTTAAGAAAGATAAACTCTCTAATCTGTCTAATACCCTTTTCACCGATAACAATATTATAATCAGGATATTTGCTTTTGTATAAATCATATTGTTCTTGATTAGCAACAAAAATATCAATGATAGATTTATCAATGTTATGAAATTCTAATGTTTTTAGTGTTTTCTGTCCTAATCCGTCAACTCTGTTGTAAGATGGTACTGCTATCCGATAATTCATATTTAATATTTTCATAGATTAAATTTTTTATCATTTAAATTAAAAAATAATTATCTTATATAATGAATAAAGATGGTTCAAACAAGAAGTCAACAAAAGAACAAAGGGGTACCAAGGCAGGAGGAGGAGGAGTTAAAACTAAATTCGTGCCAGTGGTTGTCCCTGTGGTGCCGCCTGAAGATACAGGAAATGATGGACACCCTGAAATACATCCGCATCTCCCTCAAATTGCGGGACCTGGTGGAGGAGCGCTACTCTTAATGATATCTCCGGTTCGCACAGGTAAATCTACAATAATTTCTAACCTTTTGTTAGGGGATAGTGAGATGGGATTTTATGATGCTCAGGAGCGTTTCCATACGACTACTATAATTTCAAATACGATTGCTAATGACGTAACTAGTAGATTTTTAGCAAAAGCATTTGATACTCACGATAGTTATGATGATACTATTATTGATGGTATTGTTCAACAACAGAAATCATATGATAAGGAGGAACAACCTGATATTGGGGTCATTTTAGATGATTGTTTAGGTAGTATTCGCAGAGAAGCAAGGATAAATCATTTAGCATCGCGATTTCGCCACTTTAATATTAAATTGTTAATTATCAGTAGTCAAAATTTCAGAAGTTGTAGTCCAATTATTAGGCAAAATGCTACTAACGTAATTGTAGGTAGTCCGTTTCCAAATCAAAAAGAACTCGGTAAGATGGCAGAAGAATACGGAGATGTATTCGGTGGAGCAGATAATTGGTTAAAAATTTATAAAAAAGCGACACCTGAAAAGTATTGTTTCTTACATATGGATTTTCAGAGTAATCCACCAAAAGCATATAGATGTTTTGAAGAATTGATAGCAGAAGGTCAAAATATTATAGGTGAAGTGCCTGAATTATCAGACGAAGAAGATTTAGAATTATCTGAAGAAAAAAAATAAATGTTATATAATATAAATATGGGAGACATATACGGGATTACTAATGCTGTTATGGAGCAGAATAGTTTACACGGAAGATTAGCACTTGCGAATGAATTAGCACAATCTGATTATCAAACCAAATTAACAAATTTCAATAATAAATTAAGAGATATACATAAGGATGATAGCACAACAACAAGGGATGATATTGTTGAGGATTTACCCGATTTAAATGATGCTTATATGTCTGCTAAGGGAACATACGCAGGTTTGAAAGGTGCTTTTGTCGGTGCTAAAGAAGCATCACAGGCATTTACGGCGGACCCAGCAACAATAGATAGAGCAGCAGTAGCGGACCTTACAAGTGTTGAGCGGATAGGTGTAGGTGGTTCTCGCGGTGTTATTAGTAGTGCCGGTAGAGCAGTTAGTAGTGCTGCTGCTTCCGTGGGCGAAACAACGGAATTAGCAGCAGAAGGTGTAAGATATTCAGGAGCAGTAGCAGGAGGTGCTTTATCCGGTGCTAAACAAGGATTATCTGAATTCGGTGGTGAGGCGGGACAATTAGGTGGTGTAGAAGGTATAGTTAAAAACGTAACTACTGTATTAGGTGGTGGTGGTGAAGCAGCAGCACAATTTGGAGCAGTAGCAGCAAAAGGTGTAGGAGCGGCAGGCGGTGTTTTAGCGGGTGTAGGACAAATCACAAGTTTATTAAATACAGGTGATTTAACTAAAAGACTTGATACACAAACAGGTAAATACGTTAAAGAAAGTAAATTAAGTGAAGCATCAGGATTTTTAAATGAAGCAGGAGCAGTTGCTGATGTAGTAGCGGGGGCAACAGGTGGGTTAGCGGTCCCTTTCGCCGCGGCACTTAATTTAGCAGGGGCAATAACAGGTGCTATTGGTGAATATAAAGATGAAAAATCGGATGATGCTTCAGTTGGTATTAATCCGGATGGAACTTCTAAAAATCCAGCACCAACTAAACCTCAAGCAATTAATACAGAAGCATTCACAAGTTTAGGATTTGTTGGTAATATGTCTCATAATCC
>Ga0181400_1001205_pt1 | contig 10797 bp, 10 predicted proteins | sample 23SPOviralmetaG_FD_130129 | JGI IMG/M metagenome (GOLD analysis project Ga0181400, IMG submission 130129) | Marine viral communities from the oligotrophic San Pedro Time Series (SPOT) site, San Pedro Channel, CA, USA - 23 SPOT_SRF_2011-06-22 | ecosystem: Environmental > Aquatic > Marine > Strait... | reverse complement strand
TATCACTTTATTATTAATGTTGAAAAATCACGATTTGTAAAAGAGAAGTCAAAGATTCCGATTTCTGTATCGTGGGAAGGTGGCATTCAAAAATGGTCAGGCCTACTTGACGTAGCTCTTGAAACAGGTCATGTGGTTAAACCAAAGAATGGTTGGTATCAAGCAGCTCATAAACCAGAATCGAGTAATATTCGAGCAGCTCAAACAATGACTGCTGAATTTTGGAATGACGTTTTTGAACAGACTGATTTCAAAGAGGTAGTTGAAAACAAATACAAAATCGCTCATTCGTCAATGATTGACACAGTTACAGAAGAAGATGGGTAGAGGACCAAACGTAGTTACAACAGAGCGCGAAGGTGAACAGTTTTACGCTCTACGCATTACTGAAGGTGAATACGAAAATGTAATATTTACTATAGGTAAGGTGCAAGTCACTGAAAACGAAGAGCAAACTGAGGCTACTCTTAAATATGACTTTAAGATTGACAAAGTGCCAGATTCGTATAATATAAAGGAACTAAATGATAATATAAACTTTAAAGACACTGTTGGCGATATTCTCGTTGACATCTTTGAAGAACGCGGTAAATTGGATGCAGAAAAACTTAAAGAAACAGATACTGAACAGCTTAGTACATAGCGAAAACTATTGTAGAAAAGCTTTACCACACATTAAATCAGAATACTTGGAAAAAGAGTATCGACCTGTCTATGAGTTGATTCTTGAATTTATCCGAAGTTATAATAAGTTACCTACATCTGCAGCGTTACAGATTGAGTTTGGAAACTCAGATTACACTACACGAGCAGATGCGAATGAGATTAGCAAGCTCATCACTTCACTAGATACCGCAAGTGAAGTTGATGAAGCTTGGCTTCTTAATTCAACAGAAAAGTTCTGTAAAGATCGAGCCGTACAGCTTGCTATTATGGAATCTATTGAGATACTCGATGGTAATAAACCAGATAAATCAGAAGGCTCAATACCAGAAATTTTATCAAACGCTTTATCCGTTTCCTTTGATACAAACATTGGTCACGATTACATCGACAACGCTAGTGAACGTTACGACTTCTATAAGAAGAAAGAAGACAAAGTGCCATTCGACATTAGTATGCTTAATACGATTACGAAAGGTGGTATTTCACGAAAGACTCTAAACATTATTCTTGCAGGAACGGGTGTCGGTAAATCACTTGCCATGTGTCACTTTGCATCAGCTGCTCTATCAGATGGTAAGAACGTACTTTATATTACGCTAGAAATGGCTGAAGAAAAGATTGCTGAACGTATTGATGCTAACTTATTTGATATCGATATTGCAGAAATTGAAAACATGCCAAAAGACTTATTTGAAAGTAAAGTTAATGTTATTAAAAAGAAGACTCAAGGTAAACTAATCGTAAAAGAATACCCAACTGCAACAGCACACGCTGGTCACTTCCGAGCTTTACTCGATGAATTAAAACTTAAAAGAGCATTTACACCTGATATTATCTTTATTGACTATTTAAATATCGCTGCTTCTTCTCGTATGAAAGGACTCGGTGGTTCAGTTAATACTTACTCTTATGTAAAAGCTATTGCTGAAGAACTTCGTGGTCTTGCAGTCGAGTTCAATGTGCCGGTCTGGTCTGCTACTCAAGTAACTCGAACAGGATTTGGAAACACTGACGTTGAGATTACTGATACTTCAGAATCATTTGGACTTCCTGCTACAGCCGACTTAATGTTAGCATTGATATCGACAGAAAAACTAGAATCAATGAATCAACTAATGGTCAAGCAACTTAAAAATCGTTACAATGATCCTACAACTAACAAACGATTTGTAGTTGGAATCGACAGAGCAAAGATGAGATTATACGAAGTAGAAGATTCGGCTCAGACTCTTCAGAATGAATCTAGTACACCAACAAATAATAACGATTACTCGACTTTTAAATTATGATTTACGTAGAAGCAACAGGTAGTAATAAAAAGATACGAGATGAAGTAGAAAAAGCCTGCGCTTTTTTTGTTACTCGCCTTATGCCTAGATTAAAAAATTTAGATATTACTATTGAGTTAATACGAAAATTAAAAGAAAAAGAAGAAATATGGGGCGATTGTACATGGGAAGATCAGAATCACAATCCACGCGAGTTTACTATTCGCCTTGATTCTACAGTGAGCGGTAAAGATTTGATCGACACTCTTGCTCACGAGATGGTACATGTGAGACAATATGTCAGAGGTGAATTAGTCGACCTTGCTAGAGAATCACGAAAAGTAAAGTGGCGGGGCAAAAAGGTTGACTGGTACGACTCTCCAACGGAACCTTGGGAAAAAGAGCCAAATCAGTTATCACCAAAATTGTATAGAGAGTGGGTTTCTTATAAATAGTAGCGATGGCTACTAATCTTGGTTCAAAAGAATTACTTAAACCCAACTCCAAAACAGGAGAGCCTCGTACGGAAATACTCAAACGTCTAATCAAAACAAAGACACCAATCGTTCTATTGTCTGGTAAAAAAGTTATTATCAAAAATGATAAAGCAAACATTGCTTTAATTGAACGACATATTAAAGACCAGAAAACCTTTTCTCTAGTGACTTCAACAGGTACTCTTGTACCTATTACACAGATGAAGAAAGATAAAGCGTTTGGCGGCGGTGGTGGTGGTGCTGGTGGAGGTACTGAAGAGACCGCAATCAATGAAAGTGCTCAGTGCTTATGGCTAGCAGCGGTTATGGCGAATCGTAATAAACCAATCGAGTTCTTTACTGATGACATATTAAAAAAGTATGCATCAAAGATAGATGTTGATAAGCCGTTAAGTAAAATACTTAGCATTGATTATACTTGGAAGAAAAGCTCTTATATGTCAGCTCATGCTATTATTAAGGGCGGATTTGTAAATAATCAAATGAAGTTTCATAGAGGCTCAACCTTTATGAAAGAAATATATAAGGCAAAAGATAGAGCATTTAAGAATAGTGGCTTTGCTAAATTTACAGACGATAAGTGGAACCCTGGTGATATATGGGCAATTAAAACAAATTTTAATCCAAAAACCTTTGATGATTCTAGTGTAAAAGCGCTTCAACGAGACATACTTGATAAATTTACTAAAAGACAGTGTGTTGGTATATCTTTAAAGAAGGTTGTTAAGAAAGTTATAATTAAAAAGATAAACATTACTCTACCGCCTGATGTAGGAGATTATAAAGTAAAAAACATTCTACTCGAAAGCGCAGCAGGAAGCTATTGGAGTTCAAAGGGTGGAACAGTTGTCTATGACGCTGGTAAATTACTCGCAAAAGATAACTCAGCTTTTGGAACAATAAAAGTTGAAATATCAGGTAAGACTGCACGAGGTGGCGGAGCTGGTTGGACATATATAACAGATGCAGCTAAACAAGTGTATGGAATAAACCTACCAAAGACAGGAATTATATCCGCCGATGCACGTTCTATGGAAAAGGGTGACGCAAAGACAATAAATAAATACTATAAAATGTATAAGATTTGTTATCCAACCGTAAAAGAAAGTGATTTTATTAATGAACTTACGCAAAAAGATGCAGTATGGATACACGCTAAATACGGTGTCACTCAATTACTTTCTTTAATTAAGGGTAACTCAAAAGTAAAAGGAGATAGATTTGTAACAAAACTAATTAACTATGCTGGTAGTCAAACAGAAGACTCTAGCGCCTACATTAAGGTATTCGAATGAAAACATTTAAAGAACATATAGTAGAATCAAAAAAAGAAGAAGAAGAACTCAAAGAGCTCTTCGGCTCTATTCCGTTTAATATTGATATATTAAAATGGTCATCTAAACACGGAGGTCAAAGACCTAAAGGAAATGATACATGGAAGTTTGACTATAAAGTTCCTATTCGTTCGATGGGTAATATGGTGTTAGACGACGGAGATTTTTCATTCAAAGGATTATTTAAAAAAGCGGTCCAAGCTTTGGTAAAACATTTAAAGAAATCTGCGGGCCCAAAAGGAATTATTAAACAAGCAAAAGTAGTGTTGAAGCCATGAACGTAAAAGATAAAATAGTATTTACACTAGTAATAGGATTAGTAACTTTGTTGTTTGTTATTACTATAGGAGACTTCTATGTTTCTGTTAAAGAGCATAAGCCTGTTGATGAGGGAGTAATTAATTTATTAAAGATGTCAATTACTGGCATCGTTGGAATAGTGGCAGGTTATGTGTCACGAACTAAATGCCCTGGCCACAATGAAGACGATGATTGATTTTAAAGAATATCTTGCCGAAAATAAAGAAGGCAAAAACGTCCACATGACTCATATCGAAGATAGAGTTATATACGGTGGTGTAAAAGGTGCTCGTGAAGCTATCTTTGCTTTGAGAGCGATGAGAGATATGTTGGCTGGTAATTCTGATTCATCACATAACGTTACAGTTAAATGGGACGGTGCACCTGCGGTATTCGCAGGAACTGACCCAAGCGATGGCAAATTCTTTGTAGCTAAGAAAGGTATATTTAATAAGAATCCAAAAGTTTATAAGTCAGAAGCTGATATTAAAGCAGATACTTCGGGTGATCTTGCACAGAAGTTAATTGTAGCTTTTAATGAATTGAAAGACCTCGGAATTAAAGATGTAATTCAAGGTGATATCATGTTTACTACTGGTGATCTATCAACTGAATCCGCTGATGGAGAGAAACTAGTTACGTTTCAACCAAATACAATTGTTTATGCAGTGCCAGTTAATTCAAAACTTGGCAAACAGATATCTAAAGCTAAGCTTGGTGTAGTCTTTCATACAACATACACCGGTGATTCATTTGAAAGCATGAAGGCTAAGTTTAAAGTTGACCTATCTAAACTAAAGAAGAAGCCTTCTGTATGGTATCAAGATGCAGAATATCAAGATGTTACTGGTAATGCATCATTATCTGCATCCGAGACAAAAGAAGTAACTACTGCATTATCAAAAGCAGGTAAGATATTTCAGAAGATTGCAGGAACCACACTTCGTTCACTCCAATCAAATCCAGATTTAGCTCGACAACTAGAAACATTTAATAACTCATTAGTTCGAAAGGGTGAAAGGATTGGCTCACCTGCAAAGCATGTTTCTGATCTACTCTCTTGGTTCGGTAATAAATTTGCAAAAGAAAGAGATAAAAGAAAGTCAGCAAAAGGTAAAGCAGGTGTTGATAAGAAAGAGCAAGAATTAATGAAGTTTTTCTCAAAAGAAAACAAAAAAAGTCTGCAATTAATGTTCGAATTACAGAATGCGATCGTTGATGCAAAGCTTTTGATTATAAATAAACTAGATAAGGTGAAACAAATGAAAACATTTGTTCGCACCAAAAATGGATTCAAGGTTACTGGCTCTGAAGGTTTTGTTGCTATCGATAAGACAAGCAACGGCGCCGTTAAATTGGTCGATCGTCTTGAATTTTCAATGAATAATTTTAGCAAGGATGTAATAAAAGGATGGGAACGATGATACAGTCATTTAAACAGTTTAAAGAGGCAACGGAGAAAGGTGTAGTATTTACTTTTGGTAGATTTAATCCGCCCACAACTGGCCACGAGAAGTTAATGAAAAAGGTAACATCTCTTGCCAAAGGTAATGACTATAAAATCTTCGCATCTCAATCGAATGATGCAAAAAAGAATCCGTTAGGTTATAAAGAGAAAGTACAACTTCTTCGTAAGATATTTCCTAAGTATGGCCGTAACATAGTTTACGATAAGAAGATTAAAAATTCTTTAGATGCTCTTGTATATCTTTATAAGCAAGGATATACTAAAGCAACGATGGTTGTTGGTGCTGATAGAATACCAGACTTTAAAAAGTTACTTAATAAGTATAATGGTGAGAAATCTCGTCATGGTTACTACGATTTTCCAGACGGTATTAATATTGTTTCCGCCGGTGAAAGAGACCCCGATTCTGATGATGTATCAGGTATGTCTGCTTCTAAAATGAGAGCTGCAGCTTCGTCAGGCGATTTTAAATCTTTTGCAAAGGGATTACCTGATAACTACGGAGATAAAATTGGAGTATTTAATTTACTTCGGTCGCGAATGGGTTTAAAAGAAATGACTAATTTCAGAACTCATATTGAACTTGCAACAACTGACCTAAGAGAAAAATTTGTTGCAGGAGAAGTATTTAACGAAGGTGATGAGTTCTTAAATGAGCACGGAAACGTTTTAGTTGTGCTAGAAAGAAAATCAAACTTTATTATAGGTTCTGATGAGAACAAATACTTTATTAATAAGATTCAAGAAGTTCGTCAAGACCCCGATGTAAAAGATAAGAAAGGTACTCAACCTGCAAAATATTATGCTGGGCTTAAAACAAAATCTACAAAGGATAAAAGAGATGCTCACTTTAAGAAAGGGGCAAAGAAAGATGACGATGATCCAAGTGCGTATGCACCAGCACCTGGTGATAAAGGCGCAAAGACAAAACCTTCAAAGCATACAAAGAAATTTAAAGATATGTTTGGAGAAGATAAAAATCCAATCGTAGATACTGAAGATAGTGTAGAAGAAGGCGTAAATGATCCAGCAATCTTCAAAGCAGTATTCCTTGCAGGTGGACCAGGTTCTGGTAAATCTTTTACTATTGGTAAAACTGGTTTACAAGCTCTCGGGTTTAAACTTATTAACTCCGATGATAACTTTGAAAAGGCGATTAAGAAAGCTGGTGCTACAATGGACCCTGATTTTATCTATTCACCAAAAGGCCAAGATATTCGAAATAAAGCGAAAGCTCTTACTGCAAGACAACAAGAAATGTATCTTAATGGTCGTCTAGGATTAGTAGTTGATGGAACAGGAAAAAATTACGAGAAGATTAAAAAGCAAGCTCGTGACCTCGAAGCATTGGGTTATGATACTGCTATGATCTTTGTAAATACAAATCTTGAGACTGCAGTCAAAAGAGATTCACAAAGATCACGCACACTCGGCGCAAAGGCAGTCGAAAAAATGTGGAACGAAGTTCAAAAGAACATCGGTAAATTTCAATCTTTATTTAACAGAGACTTTCAAATTGTTGATAATTCAGAAGGTGCAAATTGGCAGAAAGCTACAACCGATGCTTATAAGAAAATGGCTAAGTTTGCTAAGAAGACACCTACTAATAAGATTGCAAGAGATTGGATAAAGAAGCAACTTGGCGAAGATATTGAATTATCCGAAGAAGGTATCGAAGAAAATGTTACAGCTTCATTAAAAAAGAAAGCAAAGAAATCTGGTATGCCTCTTGGTATATTAAGAAAGGTTTATAATAGAGGTGTTGCGGCATGGAGAACTGGTCACAGACCAGGTACTAATCCAACGCAATGGGGGCTAGCTCGAGTTAATTCTTTTGCAACAAAGTCAAAAGGAACTTGGGGCGGAGCAGATAAAGATTTAGCAGCAAAAGCACGATGAACTTTAAAGATTTTTTAAACGAAAAAGTTAAATACATGAATTTGAATCAACTGAAGAAACAGTTGAAAAAAGATTATGGTTCTAAGGCAAGCTCTCTTAAAATCGTAAAGATAAAAGGTGGAGTGTCTATTCAGACGCCGAGCGGACAAGAACTCGAAAGATATAACAATGTACCTAAGTTAGGATACACTGTAGTAGAAAAGAATGAATCGCTTGAAGAATCAAGAGGCGACCTTATGAAGAGTGCTGAATATCTCAAGCTTATAAATCAGGCAATGAGTGCAATGCCTGGTTCTCCAAAACAAAAAGGTATTATCAAAAAGATAAATGCAATTCGTGTTAAGGCTGGTTTTAAACCTTTAGATGAAGCTGACGGATGTTGGGACGGATTTAAAAAAGTTGGTATGAAAAAGAAAGGTGACAAAGTTGTACCAAATTGTGTGCCCGAAGAAATCGAAGAAGAAATGAAGTGTCCACCTGCGACACAAGACCTTGCTATTAACACAAAGAATCGTGATGCTACAATCAAGAAATATAATTATGGGCCACTAAATGTTGATGAACCTGGTAATTATTGGGAGAAGATTGCTAAGTACTGGAAAACTACTACGGCTGCTGCTAAGAAATCATTATGCGGTAATTGCGTAGCTTTTGATGTTTCGCCAAGAATGAAAGACTGCATGCCTGGAAAAACATCTGATAAAGATGGAGTATTAGGTTATTGCTGGATGCACCATTTTAAATGTCATTCAGCTCGTTCTTGTCATACATGGGCAAAGGGTGGGCCAATTAAAGACAATAAGACATCAGAAGAATGGCAAGAAAAATCTGGTATCACTGAAGGTAAAGGAAAACCAGAAAGTTGGGAATCAGGCTTTGAAAGACGCGTTGTAAAAACAACTAAGCCCGAACACAAAGAAAAAGGGTACGATTGGAGAATCAAAGGAAAGGACAGAGCCGAAGTAACAATTAAACTCTATCGAACTAAGCCAAGCTTTGCAGAATTTAAGAAACAAATGAAACGAGTAGCTGGATGGGAGTTTGGTGGATAATGGTTACAAAGAAACAATTAGATACTATTGAAAGATTTGCAGATAAGCTTTGGGCTAAGGTGGGTCTTGATATAGAATTTACTCGTCACTTTCTCGACCGCGTCAATGACGCTCGAAATAAGAAGCAAATAACAGGTGGAGAGATTCAAAGATTATTTAAGCAATCATTTAGAAGACACGGAAAGAAAATCTCAGCTCTTGGTAAAGGAGCAGAAGCAGTCATAAAAGATATGGAAACTGATATTAATATGCCATTCGTATTACAGTTAGATAAGAATGGTGAGATTGATTTGATAGCAAAGACTGTAATGAGAAAGAAAGATTTTAAAACATCAAATAAAAAATTTACAGTAGAAAGTGGAGCTGGTGAACAAGGTACAGATGAGCTTTCTTATAAATACAAGAAAGATACGCCAGGTCAATCATCTAATGGGAAAAACATGAAAGAAAAACAGTCAGACAAAGCCTTAGACATTAAAAGTCTTGAAAAACTAATTAAAAATCCGTCACCTCGTATGGTGAAAATGTACGGCAAGAGTAAGTATATTAATATGCTTAAAAAGAAACTTGCTAAACTAAAAGAGACGATTGAAGAATCTACTTTAAATTATGGCCGTACGATGAAAGCAATCGATAAAGAGCGAAAGATGAAAAACATCTCAGCCAAAGACAAAGCAACTCTTGGAAAGATTGCAGACCTTATGAAGCAATTACGTAATGAAGAAGATTTAGAAGAAGAAACCCTACAAGAAAAGGAGTTCGACGTAATATTTGGGGGCTATGCAAGTGAATGGCCTAATGTTAAAGCCGCATTAAAGAAAATGCGTATTAAGATACAGAACTATTATAAAACACCTTATGGCGAACATGAATTTACTATTGATACTACTCAATCTAAATTAAAACAGTTGATGAAAAGATATGGTGATTTAGAATTACAAGAAGACGCAGTTTCTCGGGCTAAAGAAAAAGCAGATTTAAAGAAAAAACATCAAGACGAGATTGAAAGTGAAAGAGATGAAATCAAAAGTATTAGTACTGAGTCCGTTGAACTTGAAGAAAATCGTGCCGTTGTTTATAATCCTAAGCTAATTAAATTGTTTATTAAACAAGTAGAGAAAAAGTTTCCAAAGTATAAAGGTGAAATTCAACAGGCTGAAAAAGATGAAATCGTTTTTCCGAATGATCCTAAATTAATTAAATTTTTTAAAGGTGCAAGAGAAGTTAAGTTTGTTCTTAGCGATTCCGTTGAAGAAGCAGTTAAATTTTGGAAAGTTACTATTACTAAGAAAGCTGGTAAACTCTTTAAGGGCCAGACAGTTGACGTAAAAGCACGCAACTCTGCCGAAGCTATTAAGAAAGGAATTAAGCAAATGAAAGGTAATCCTGCACTAGTTCCAGGTGGTAGTGTTGATGCTGTATTAGGTGAGTCAAGAAACATGGACTTTGAAAAAGCAAATGTACTGACTTATGATGAATATGATGAAGTTAAAAACTTTAGAAACTTTAATAAGAAAGATTGGAAACGCAATGTTATCCAAAAGAAATACGTTAGAATCAAAAAAGTTAAAGAATCTACTGAAATACATGAAAATAAAGAAACTGAATCAGAACTACAAGAAGCAGCACCATTCAAATCGCTCGAGCAAAAATGGCTCGCAACAAAAGGAGATAAAAAGAAACAAGGAAGACTCATTAAGAAACACTCCCTTAAACCCCTTATTTCAAAAGTCAGACCTGGAGCTGTTAAACTTGGAGTCTTAAATGATCTTGATGCAAAAGGTTCTAAAAATGCTACATTTGCAGGTTTAGATGCTGATGGCGAATTGATCTTTGTAACAAATAATCCTACTAAAATATATTATGCTAAAAAAGGTTCTAAGAGACCTAAAGGTATGGAACTCGAAGATGTAGATTTAGATGCGCTAAGACTTCAAAGAATGGTAGAAGTTGCAACTGGAGAAGAAAACAACGAATTTATCTCTGAAGCCGGTGTTGATTTAACGTGGACGCCTTCGATGATTCAAAAAGAATACAAAAAATACCTAGGCAATACCTAATGAAGTCATTTAAGGAATATACTTCGTGTGGATGTCATACGATTGAAGAAGCAGAATACCAAGGCAAGAAGGTAAAGCTGAACGATCCTATACGTACTTCTGAGAATCCTAATAAGAAATTTAAAGTTTATGTAAAAAACGAAAAGGGTACTGTCGTAGTAGTTCGATTCGGCGATCCGAAGATGAGCATTAAAAGAGACGACCCTGGTAGAAGAAAGAATTTTAGAGCAAGACACAACTGTGATAACCCAGG
>Ga0181400_1001204_pt1 | contig 10797 bp, 8 predicted proteins | sample 23SPOviralmetaG_FD_130129 | JGI IMG/M metagenome (GOLD analysis project Ga0181400, IMG submission 130129) | Marine viral communities from the oligotrophic San Pedro Time Series (SPOT) site, San Pedro Channel, CA, USA - 23 SPOT_SRF_2011-06-22 | ecosystem: Environmental > Aquatic > Marine > Strait... | reverse complement strand
TCTTTCTAATAAATGTTGTTTAATAACAACACCAGAAGATAAACTTGTTCTTGCAGGAGTAAAATCTTCTATCATTTTAAATAATGAATTATCAAAGAATTTAATCAACCTAACAAAATCGGTTAAATTGTAATTAGTTATATATTTTTCAAAATAAGCATCTCTTAATACATCTAAATCAGGATAACTTTTATCTGATGAAGATATGAATCTAGGATCCCCAATATATTCCCCAATGTTAAAGTAACCCATTTGACCAATAATATCATCATTAATTTGGTCTTGTGGTGAAAATGCTACTTCTAAATAGTTTACACTAGGAGTAAAACTTTCACTCACATATGAAGTTTGTTGTAATGATTTGTACCCAGATAAAGTATCACCTTCAGGAAGTATTAATTCTTCTGTTTGTATTTTATCTGTTACCCTATTTCTCATTCCGGAAGGAGTCTGGTCTAGATGTATATCTTCAACATTGTTTAACCATGTAGGGGTAGATGAAAATGAAGCTGTGCTTTGACCATTAAATGATGATGTTGTAACCCAAGAACCAGTTATTTTAGGATGAATTGAGTTACTATATGATCCTGTATTTAATAGTGTTCCTAAAGGTAATCTAAAAGCTAATTGATTTGGTGCAGCATTAGTTTCATTACTTTCAAAAGAATAGGGGTTCATTGTGTAATCATGAAATGCACTTTCACTTATTACTTCGGTATAATACCTTACTTCTTGGAATGAACCTGAAAATGGAAAATAATATATTCCAGCAAATTGTGTATAATTTTGTGGTAACCAATACATTTCACTTGAATTTTCCCATTGTTGGATATCTGCACTAATAGTATCACTACCTGTAAAGCCTAAATTTTCTCCAATTTTATTAGCAGCCCTTAATGTGAATTCACTAGTATCATAATTTCTGTCTACTTGAATTGACCACCAATCCCCATCCCAAAATGGTAAGTATAAAGAAGCGTAATTTGTTGGGTTGGTATCAATATTAGGCCAAAATTTTAATGTACCATAATTTTTAAATTTACTTTCAACAGAACCAGAATACGTGCCTTTTGTTAGTAAAGATTCATTATATTCAATACCCATAGCAACTGTACTAGTTGAATCAGTTTCAAAAATTGATTGTGTTGTTGGTGAATTTGAAGATGATGGAATACCATTAGTTTTAAATCTAAATTGAATAGATCCAGGTGAATCTTGAGATGCATTCCACTTGCTATCTAATACAAATGAAGATGTAAAAGCTGAACTAGTTGTGTTTAAACCAACATTATAAATGTCTTGTTTTAAATCCCAATCCTGGGAATTATTTCTATCTTTACCCCCAAATTCATTTATCCTTAAAATAGTATCTGGGATTCCATATGATGTAACTAATGCTCTTAGACCAGCTACTGTACCTTTGGTTTTAAGTAGATATGGTATGTTATGGTAAATTCGTTTATATAATCGCTTATTAACATCGTCTAATGGGATTATGTCGTTTGATGCCGATACCGTTGAATCAACGTATTCATACCCAGAAGGTGTATTAACAGCACCACCAATTGACCCCGTCATGTATGGGAAAGGAAATGAACTACCAGATGGAGTTAATCCTAAAAAAGTTGTATATAAATCATTAGTATTAAAGTTATTAGAGTATAATTTTACTCCAAAATCTCTAATAGCGTCTGCAACCATATCTTTAGAAATACCATAATCTAAACGGTTATCAGCGTCAAATTTAGTAGTAATATTTTTAGTATATAACCATAAATTGTCATAATGTTGACCAACCATATCAACAAATAACTCGTACTTAGCATTTTGTGGGTCACTTCTTAAATATTCTGGTATAGCATAGTATAAAGAGTTTTGATTATTTTCATCAAAATCTGAAGCTGATACAGCTTGTCCTCCATAATATTCGTTTTCAATGTCAGTTGAACCTAACCAACTTAGTACCTCGGTACTACCTGTTGGATATAAAATAAAGGGAGGTTCAGTATTTGATTTTGGATATGAGTATTCGGAACCACTATTAAAGTATAAAAAGTATTCATACCCATCAAAGTTTTTAATAGTATTTTCTATAGTTGCACTAAATTCAGCTTGACTTGAACTATAAACAGTTGATCCAGTTGTAGCTGAAGTAATTTGTCCTAATTGGGCACTAGCTGATTGTATTAATTCTACTTTATAGTAAAAGTTTTGTAATCTTGTATAAGCAGAAGAAAAGTATATAAAATCATTGTAATCTTCATAATTTATATTTATATCTATTTCTTTACGATTAAGTAAATTATTTACTTGATTGAAAGATGATGTTAAATTTGAAGATACTAATGTATTATAAGAAAAATCCATCCCGGGGGTTCCTGATTGTCCCTTAATATTTAGACTATAATTTGGACCTGAGATATAACTAAAATCGTCTGGGGTGAATTCTAATGGAGGGAATTCTACATTATATGATTGTGGTGTTGATATTTGTTCTACCACAGAACATTGAGATTTTAAATCAAATGTTGAAGGTAGTGGTTCATATAATTTAATTAATAATGTAGGGTTTAACTCATCACTTAAATCTAATTCTAGATTATTAGCAATTATTAATTGATTGTTTCCAAAATTAAGTAAAAAATCTACGAAATAATCTGAATTTTCTCTATATTCTATAAATTCTAAACTAGAACTAACAAGTAAGGCATTATCAATTTGAGTACTATCTAACCTTATTTCTGTTCTATTAGAACTAATTTCACTAATATAATATTGTATATTTAGAGTTGAGGCTAATTGAGGTCTATAAAAATTATAAGTTATATAATACGAACCAACATCAAACCCTAACCTTTCTAGATCATTTGAAGGTGTTAAAATTACATCTCCTTCAGTAACTTTATAACTAGTAAAGGGAACTTGAAAAGAAACTTGATTTTGATTTTCATCATATATATAAGTTTCAATATAATCAATAGAACCCGAAAATACAGTATCTAAGTCATTAGAAACAATTAATGATTCATCTGATGTAGAATAATCTTGAAACTCAAATGTTTCTGGGTTTACTTGGTTTATTACTATTTTATCCTCCATTTGTTATATTTAATAAACATTATTATTAGAAGTTGTCCCTGATTCTGCTGATTGTCCTCCTGAGCTTATATTTGTTGATATATTTGATGTATCTGTGTTTTCACCTAGTCCTAAAGAGCCAGTATTTACAGTTACTCCAGATTCTAACTCTACTACTTTAATTTGTTCCGCTAATAATTCTTCTCTTAATCCTGCTATTTCTTGCTGTAATGCTAAAATTTCTTCTGCTATTTGATCAAAATTGATATATTCACCACTACTTTTTACTAAAAATTCATGTGAATTAGTTTCACCAGTGGGTGGTATATCATAAAAAAGAGAATTGTAATATCCAAAGAATTCTTCAATGCTTATTTGATCTTCGGCACTAGCGCTAATACTAGCAACCCCTAGTTGGGAAAAACTAGTATCAATTACTTGTTCATATTGGGGTTTATTAAAAACCTCTTTTCTTAAATCAACGTTTTTTGTTTGAGTCATAATTATCCATTAACAACTTTAAAATAATATTGATCATCCTTTACTATTGTATTACCATCAACTGTAGTTTGGATTAATATTTCATAATATCTTTCAGGTTCTAAACCATTCATATATAATGTAAAGTAACTACCTATGTTATCACAACTAATTTGAGTAAACTCTGAATCAAAATCAATTACAAATTCATTTGTATCTAAATCTTTTATAGCATAATATGATTCTTCGGGTAGGGCAAAATTATCGGTATATATAGAAGCGGTTTGAAACGTTCTAGTTGGGAATTCTGGTCTACAATTTATTCTGAATTGGTTAATACTTTCGCTATAAAATATACCTTGGTTATTATCTATAGCAAGATATAAATCAGGGGTGTTAATAGTTGATAATCCCCCTTTATCGTATTTATAATCTCTCCATTTAATTTCTAATTGGGGAGGATATATAGTATTTGTATCAACAGAATAAAATTGCATTTTAGGTTGGATTGATAAATTAGAATCAAATTCAACTTCATCACTCCATTTTAAAATAAACCCATTATTTTCTATTTCAGTATAAGTACCAGGTATATTATATGAACTAGAGTACCATGTTTTAACTATATCTGTTACATCCATATTAATATCCTTGGTCGTTCTTAAGTTAAAGGATTGAGAATACTCTAAATTTAAATTTGTATCTGTGGAAGCAGTATACCAATTTCCACCTCCTGGGGATGCTGCTATATATGATCCGGTTACATTTTCTGTAAAACTGTCTAATAACCAGGGATTCGAACCACTATTTGCTCTAAATTCCCAACCAACTCCATTAACAGTAGAAGGATTATCTAAATATTCTCCACTACCATTATTCCATGATCCCGAAGATGGGTAAACATATATATCTGATTTCATTACTACCCCACTAGCATCTGCTATAAAAGTTTTTAAACTTGCTGAGATTGCAGTAGAACTAGTATTTAAAGTATCAATAATACTATTAATTTGAGATTGATCAAATTGGATTAAAGATCTTGCTACAATAGGAGTAGAAAATGTAGAGGGATATGTACTAGATATTTCTAAAATTGCATCTATACCCGTATTCATTTCTGGGTATCCTGAATACAGGGTTGAATCTTGAAGTGGGAAAAGTTTATATACTGCCATTTTTTTATTTTTTAATAATTTCTGCCTCCACCGTTTGCTGTGCTTCCTCCTCCTTGTCCTAAGGTAACTACCCTACCTATTATATCATTAGTTGGATATTTTACTTCAAAAATCATAGGATCGATTGAAGGAAAAATAGTACCATTCTGTAAAGCCCCAGATACATCATATGCATATTGTGAATATCCAGATGTTGTTCCAGCTTTATTAACAATATTTATATTATTTACTGTTTGTACCCCAGCTATATTGTCCAATAAAATACTAATATCTCTTAAAATTATTGGTTGATTAATTTGCCAATTATCTATATTAAAAAATTTTTGTAATTCAGTAGTACATCTAGCTAGAACTTGGCTATTATTATAATCAGGTAAAGTAATAATTTCAAAATTAACCCCAATATTAATGACAAAAGCATTTTTTATATTAATAGTATCACCAATCATTCTATATTGGTTTATATAATTTCGTAAATTACTTTTTAATGTATTGGATGCATTTGACAAATTCCCATTTAAATCAGTAGATAATACATATAAATCTAATGTAGTATTAGGATCATTAGCTTTTGGTTTTTGAGTTATAGCTTTAGATATAATACCATACTTAGAAGGCATACTTAATGCCCTTACTAAATAATCATTTGCTGTAACATTTCTTAATTGAGATGAAAAATTTGAAATAGTATTTTGTCTTATTTCTTCGGAAGAATCTCCATTATTACCTCCATTAGCTGCTTTTGGATTATTAACTTGGATTGAGTCAAATATATATTGAGCTGTAGTATTATTTAGAGATTGTTTTAGAAATTTAACTAAATTAGTATTTAAGGTTGTTATAGTATTTGCACGAACATTTGAACTCACACCACCGCCTTTTAAATATCTTAGGGTTAATGTAGTATTACTTGGAGCAATACCATAAGTATTTGTAAATATAAAATTAGTAGGAGAATAAGCTGTTGTTAATTTATTTCTCTCAAAAGGTAATCCTAAACCAACATTCATTGAGTTAGGTATAATTTCTTCATCGGTATCAAAAGGGTTCCCAGAACCAAACTGGAGTTGTAAAGTGTTAGTACTTAAAAATCTTGAATTAAATCTTCTTTGAACTTGTTTTGTTTGAAGTAAATATGGTGTGTTATCACTATTTTGGTAATTATTAGGATCATTTACATTAGTATTTTTTATACCGTCAAAAACTAATTCTTGACCTAAATAATCAACTTCATACCACTCGTTTCCTTCTGAGTCAAAACAATCAATTATACCCCCAATACTATCGTCACTAATTTCTATAGTAGGAAATTCTTCAGGTGATGTAAAGGCAAATGTAGTAGTTTGAATAGTTCCAGATAATGCTTTTCTTGTTTTTTTAAGTAAGTAATAAGTGGGTTCATCTCCTGAAATTTGGGCTACTGTAACTGTTGTTGGGTCTAAAGAATTAGATACTGTGAAATCTATAGGGTCTTCAATAACAAAAGATACACCTGTTTGGGTTGCAGATGTTGTATTAGCTCCTACATATAAAGCATAATTATAATCTGGGATGTAAAGTGTATCGGCCCCACTTGCAGAAGGTATAGAAGGGACTAGTTGATAAAAATCTAAATCTGCAGAAGATAAACCAGTTACTTTAGGTTTATACCCGTACATATAAGATAAATCATACAAGTTACTTGTTTGTCTAGCATACTGTAAAAAATTTTCTTGGATTTGATTATCTAGATAGTAAGATAATACATCACCAACATATGCTGCTTGTTCCATAAACATCATTCCAGGGGATGTTTCAGTAAAATCGGTATAAGTATTAGGAAAATATGTTTGAGAAAAATTAATTAATTGATCTCTATAATCACTAAAATCCTTATTTAAATAATTTATTGTTCTTCTTACGGCCATTAGTTAAAGCTTAATGATAGTGCATCATTTATGCCAGTATCAGCTACACTATAAGTTATATTAATTTTTATTTGATTTGATGTATCTGTTGGTAAAACTGTTATTTCCTGGAGTATTACGTCTGGGAAAAATGTTAATATTTTTGTTTGGATATCATCCTGTATAAAACTTAAATCTTGTTGGTCAATTTGAGAAAAAATATAAGCCCTTAACCCTGCACCAAATTCAGGATTCCCTGGTCTTTCCCCCGGGTTTGTTAAAAAATAATTAATTAGATTATTTTTAATTGCTTGTTTGGTTTGATAATTAGGAGTAAATACCCCACCTTCATTCATAGGAAGGTTAAAACCAATAGCTACATTAGGCCGTTGATCATTAGGGAATATTCTAGTTGCTCCAAATGCCATTTAATTATCTTTTATTCATTAACCCCATTATTTGATCCATATTTACTTCTCCTTGAGGTAAAGAACCATTCATTGTATCCGTACTTGTAACTTGTAAAGGCATATTTGATGTATTTGCACTTAATGTACCATTAGCTCCAGGTCTCATACTATCTAAAACATTCATCATATTTTCTCTTAGTGTTGCTTTATCGGTTTCTGGAAGTGATGATTGCATCACTGGGTTCATTGGGCTTGGTGCTGCTACATTTGTTGTAGGAGTACCCATTCTATTTTCATAAACAGTTTGTTTGGGAGAGCGTACAGCTTCCATAAGAATGTCTTTCATTTCCTCTTGAATTGCCTCTTTTACAGCATCTTTTACAATGGATTTTAGTTGACTTAATTTCATGTTATATTGATTTATTATAAATATTAAACTAGTTAGCTTTTAAATCGTTTGATCGTATATAAAATGCAAGTTCATCAATTAATATTTGTTCACTTGCACTAAATGATGGTTCCCCTTTTAATACTACTACCCCATTAGTATCGGTAGCTGTAGCATATCTTCTTTGTAATGAACCTACTTGGTTTTTATTATCAACAACAACAGCTAAAGTAAAACCATTTACTGATGTATCTATCTGTGTATCTTCATCATCACCATCATCTTCTATTACAAAATCTAAATCCTCAAGATCTTCAATATCTTCACTACATCTTAGTAATTGTTGATCTAATAGTTTTAATAATTTTAAGGCTTGTAGTAGTAAAGAAGACAATACTAATAAAGCTGAACTAATGCCTAAGGAAAGAGTGAATACTTTTTCTGCTACAACCAATAATTTATCAATTAATCTTTGGAAATTTAAAATTAAGCTAGTTGGAAAACCAACACCCGGAGGTACTGCTGTTGGTAAAGGAATAGCTCTTATTATCCCCGCTGCTATTTTTATAACTGCAGCTAAACCTCCTAATATACCTACTATTACTAAAGCAGTATTTACTAATTTATATAGTTGATTTAATTGCCTTACAATTTTATTTCTTCTATTTTTTATTCGTATTACTTCTTCAGGAGAAGGACAGGGACCTTGTGCAGATGCTTGTGATATTTTTCCTGCTATTATATCACTAATTTTTCCTATTAAAAAAGGAGCTAATAAAGCTAAAAGAAAAGGAATTAGTCTTTCTTTTAATATTTTTATAAACTTTTTAATTACTAATTTTAATGCCCCTTTTTTAGGTTTTAATGCTTGTATTATAGCAATTGTTCTTCTTTTTAATCTTCCTATTTCAGCTTTTGCTTCTTCTGTTAAACCTTGAGTAGATTTTAGTTGGGTTGTCCTTAAGTCGGATTTAACTGTTTGATCTAATGCATAGGGGTTAAGTTTTTTTGGAATATACCCTTTAGCAGTTACTAAAATAGGGGGTCTTAAAGTTGCTCTTTCTGTGTTTTTATCAACCGGATAAACAGCTTTAATTTTAAATTTCCCTTGACTATTTGTTTTAGTAGTAAATTTAGTACCTGGTAAGGGTAATATTACACTAGCATTAGGTAGTGGTAAATTTTTATAAAAATCTATTACAGTACCCGTAATTATAAATTCCTTTTTAATAGTATTAGGTACTTCAAAGTATTGGGTACTTTCAATAGTAAGATCCCCAGGAGACAATTTTAAATCTATTGTTAATTGGCTTAAAGCATCTTCTATAAGTTGATCATTAGGCACACTAAATTTTGCCTCAGATATTCTATTAGGTGGGGCATCATCTATTAATACAACAGTTTCTGTTTTTAAAGAACCATCATTTAAAGATAATATATTAATATAAGCAGTATCATTAACCCCATTTTTTATTAATGAAGATGAAGCTAAAAAAGACTGTGACCCCACACCCCCTACATTATTCGGATTTTTATCAGATATTTCCATTATTTTAATCTTATGGTATTAGACAATAAAGGTGAGGTAATTTTATTATCATTAGGTAATAAATCTAAAATATTTTTACAAGTTTCATCTAATGATTGACCCGCAGCATCTATACCTGATGATTCAATATTTGTAGATTCACTATCATATCCTTCTAATCCTGAACATGCAAATGCTAAAACTTGTATTTGTTCAACTAAAATTTTAAATTGATTAATAAAAGCACCTCCTAATAAAGCAGGGTCATTTGCTGTTGGACCTCCTATTTTAATGCTATCTGCTGCTATATTTACATTTTCAGAGGTAATTCCTATTTGTTTATTTGAAGATAATGATATAGAATCTTGTGCACTTGCAATTATACTATCAGTTGAAGCATTAAATACTAAACGCCCAGAATTTAAAATTACTTGTGGGTTAAAATATTCTCTAGGTAATAAAGGTTCTGGGGAAAGGGACGAGTAATTTTCGTTTGCTGCTCTTAGAGGAATTTGTTGGTAAGAAGTCATATATATAGAAGACAAATCTTTATTTATATCTTCTACAATAGGTAAATACCCAGTTTTGCTTGCTTCTTTTGGTTGACCATTTCTTAATATAGTAATAGGATCACCATTATCACCTACAAAGGACCAAGTACTTTGATAATCTTCAGTATTATTAGATCCTGATACTGTACTTCCTAATCTAATAGAATTACCCCATCTTCCTTCATTAATTATATCACCTGCAAAAGGAATGATAGGATGAATATTAGATTTTTCTTTAAAAGTCCCTCCTATTATAGGACTATTTAAATTAATTTCATTATTAGTATTTTTAGTAACCCTAGGTGAACCTGCTTCTATTTCTTGATAATTTTGTTGAGGAGGATTATCTGTTGTTGGTTGTAATAAATTAGGAAAAGCATTATGGTGATTGCTATTCCAAATACTTATAGGATTTATGTAATAATATTTATTAGTTTGTTGTGAATTTGCAAGACTATTAATTTCCTTAGAGGGAAGACTTAATAAAACTACTATTTCATTTATTATAGGTAAATTTTTAGCATAAGGTATTAAGGGTAAAGCCGTTGGTTTTGTAGCGGTAGGTGGTAAATCTAAATTATTTGTGGGTTCAAAAAATATAGTACCTAAACCATTCCAACCCCCAAAGTCATAAAATAAGGGATGTGTATTACTTAATATAATATCTACAACCCTACCAGTTATTAATTGAGAATTTAAAACATTTAAATTGTCAAAAATTTCTTTTGTTGGGTCTTGAGAATTAAGGTTACTATTTAACGCACTAAATCCTAGATTATTTGCCATCTTTTTTTTCTTCGAAATTAGTATTAAGTTTATCTAATTCCTCCATTAACTGTTGTTTTTCTTCTTCCGTTATACCCATTGATTCTTCACCACCACTATTGTTAAGCGCACGCTGTACTATAGTGGCCATTTTAATTAATTGTTCATCGTTACGAACGCCAATTTCCATATATTCTTTAATAAGTGGAACGATTAAAGTAGCATCACCTATATCATTTATCAATGGTTTTAATTCCGAAATTAAACCTGTGATTTGGGTTTCTTTTTTCTTTTGGTTATCATAAATTTCGCTTAGGATATCCGAAAACTTTTTTTTCTTAAATACAATATTATCTAATGATCCCATAATGTTATTTTATTATAAATATGGATATAGGAAGGGGTTAGAATCTAGCGTAACCGTTTTCTAAATAAAATATATATTGTGATTTAAATATTTCATGAAGTTTATCAGCTATTTTGGTAATTTTAGGAGTTTTTACATCTACCATTTCTCTAATGTAAATATAAAGTGC
>Ga0181400_1001197_pt1 | contig 10842 bp, 8 predicted proteins | sample 23SPOviralmetaG_FD_130129 | JGI IMG/M metagenome (GOLD analysis project Ga0181400, IMG submission 130129) | Marine viral communities from the oligotrophic San Pedro Time Series (SPOT) site, San Pedro Channel, CA, USA - 23 SPOT_SRF_2011-06-22 | ecosystem: Environmental > Aquatic > Marine > Strait... | reverse complement strand
GCTTCGCTTGCCCCCGCTTCGCTTGCCCCCGCTTCGGCATCATCATCTTCTGCCTGCGGTTGACTTGTCTTACGGGCTACGGCGCTGCCGGTGCCGTCCGGTGCCGTTGGGTCATCTTCTGCTTGGGAAAACGATGACTGGACTGGACCGCTGCCCATTTGGCGTTCTAAAACATCGGGTTGCCGTTGCCAGCCGCCACTACCCGGCTGTCCAAAACCCATTCGTCTAAACTGGTCACCTCTATATGCGTCTGTAAAACCACCAGCAGAATCCCCAAAAAGCGACGATGTAGCACTTTCATCTTCTGCTTCCTCCGGAATTGTGGCGAGTTTTGATGAAGATGACGATACTGATTCGGCGGGTGCCGCGTCTTCTGCTGCTGCCGCCCTTGAACTGCCGGGCACCGGTGCTGCCCCTCTGCTTGCCGCCGCTCGCTCTTCTGCCGCACGGGCGGTGCGACTCAAAGAAGAAAGATTTTCGCGCTCATCATCACCAACGATCGCTGAACCCCGTTGCCCGAGTCCTTGATCGCTAAAAAGCGGGTCGTCATCACCCACGCCTTCCTCCGGACTTACAAAATCGTCGTCCTCTGCTGCGGGTTTTATATCAGCACTTTTTGTTCCCGCTCTAATCGCCGCACGATTCGCTCTAACAGTTTTTACCCTATCGTATAATCCTTTTGCTTGCTGTGCGCCCATCACTCCAGTCGCAAGCAATTCGTCGAGCTGCTCTTTCGCATCGTCCTTGAGTTTCATTGCTTCATTCGCTTTGCTTCTCCAAGCATTAGAAAATGCGGAACTGCGCTCGTTAATCATATCGCTAATCTCGTCAGCTTGACTGTCAAAACCACCCTGTAGTTGTCTTAATTGGTCGAGAGCAGAACTCATTATTATATTATATCTAAATATAATAATAAATAAAAAAAATTAATATGCTCGTTTTCCCTTTTGGCGTTTCCCGTCTACATCACGAATATCTCCCTTCTTCGTGGTGAAATCGAGTTTTCCTTTCATCGTTTTAGATTTGCTTCCTTTCGACACACCAGTCTTCGTTTTTTTGTATTCCCCGCTTGCTACAGTTAGTGCTTTGGTATATGAGATTTTATCACGCTTGGCTACTTTTTTCACTAGGTCTGTCCACGCTGTCATAATTATATACTAAGTAAAGATAATAAAATATTAAGTCCAAAGTATTTTATCTGCGAAGTAAGATGGAGTTCCAACTTTATTACGGGTTTTCGCAAAACGAGATTTATAATTTGCTTGTTTTTTTTTATCCTTTGTAATTGTAAAATCATAATAATTAACATCACCAATACTTGCTAATTTCTCTCCGGACTTGGAAAATACATCTAACTTTTTTCCTTTCCTAGTACTTGGTTTAACCACCACCCCTATCTTCTTGGCGTTGCGCTGCGCTCGTATAATGTTATAGCGGGGCATATATATTATATATATTTAAACTCTGGGATTGTTCATACCGATTAAATTATTTTGAGTATTATTTTTATCAGCCGCTTTCAACATAACTCTATCCATCATCTTTTCCATCTTAGACATCTCGCTTGCCTCATGAAGTAGTGTAAGGGTGGTTGGATAAGCCAGTTCCTCAACAATCTTTCCGGAATCAACATCTCGTAGGGCTACTGTGAGAGAATTAAGTGCTTTTGTTGTGGGCACATTTAAATCTATTTTAATTGGATATGGTGGGACATAATGAAGAGAACCGGTTGTTTGTCCACTCGCAAGTTCTTCTCTCGATATTACTGCGATCTGTTTGTTTACATCGCTGGTTGCTCCGTTATAACCTTTCACATTAAAATCATTCACCTCAACAGACAAGTTTGGCGACTCACCAGTTTCGAGCAAAGCCCCTCCCGTATTGACCTGAGTTTGCGGAAAAGCGACTGCGGCATCAGTCGGTGCTTGATTTCTCAAAATAACATATTTGGGAAGACTGAGCGTTGTTGCTACACTCGCTGTATTTGGCTCGCGCTGGTTAGTGGGGACTTGTCCAGCTCCCGCCCCAACATCGCTGTCTTGTAATTGTCCAAACTTCCACAGATGTCTTAGTTGAATTGCGGTGGGTGCTCCCACTCCGTGTGGCGATACATCTAATTCGCCGCCTTCTGTCTGTGATTCTGCTTGTGAACCTAACAACCCATTCCCGCTAATTAACGATGTATCATATTCTCCCTGAATATATGCGGGGGTTGTAAAATACCATGATGTCGAACAGTATCCAATTGCTGGTCGAAGCGGAAACCATCTTTCTTTAATAGTGGAGTTTATTTTCTGTACCGGTGCTCCAGTATTTGATGTAGAAACAAGTAATTTCGTGTTGGGTGTAAAGTCAGCAGTTGGATCGGCAGCAAAACTAATAGAAACATTTACCCCTTGTATTCCAGTTATTTCTACGGTTAATTTTACAAGATTGGGCGGAGTAAAAGTCGGCATAATTGTCGCGTCATTTATTTTCTCTTCTAGAATAATAGTCCGTGTTCTCCAATTTGGGCCGAGATATGTAGAACCTCCAGTTTGCGTTGTTTTTGATACTCTAACAATCGGCACCATCGTCCCGTCAAACGAGGGAAGCAACTCAGCAATAATATCAGCACCCCCGACAGATTTCCCCCCAAAACCACCATTTGCTGCTGGATCTACCGTATCAAACTGATTATCCGGCGCATCGGGAGTCAGTTCGCGCCCCTCATATAAATCATTTCGCATATAACCGAGAGCAACTGGATTGTAATCAATAGGTTCATTAAACTTCACGGTGCTTAGTGGGGGATATACCCCGCCAACTTGGGCACGCAACCGCAATTGGGGCAAGTTCCCAGCATTAGTTAAAGAACGATATGCTTCATTATATACACGAGCAAAACCACCGGAAGGTGCTGCGGAGTTTGGATCGGCAGCATATCCAGTATCCACAAGTCCTATTAAAAACCCGTCTGTCTCATCGGGGTCGGCGCCGCTGGTGCCCGCATAAACCATATTCCAAGCATTATAAGGCATATTCCAACTCGAAAGAAGGCTTGCGTCAAGAGTTCCGTCCCAGCCCATTCTATATATTCCGGAGTTTCTCCCCACATCGCCTGTTTTACTATTGCCGGTTAGATACTCGCGCTGTAAATGTAAATAGACAACAGTTACAGTTGCGTTGTCGGGATTTCCAACGGGAAACTTTCTAACGGGGTCGGTAAATGTTAGTGTTATATCCCAACCTAGAGCAAGTGGACCAGCAGCGGATTTTGCTATATCAACATTATTATCGTTTCCCGCACCAAGCCACTCAACCGGTGGAAATACTATACCCCCACCACCCGGCGTTGCTGCCGTCATAACTAATCGTGTGTTTGCGCCTGCCGTTCCACCATTATCATCTATAGCCCAGCAAGTATCGCCACTCGCTAAAGTTTGCGCCAAGTCAACTCGCCGTTGTCCAAAGTTGCTTTCGCTAATAATCGAAGTGGTCCCACCATTACAGAAAATACCGGTTTCTGCTGTGGACAAAGCATTCGGGACACCGCTGTCGAATAATGAATACGGGTTGAAAGAGAACTGCCCACCAAGATTGATGTCCGGTGTTTCTACCGGTGTATAACCACGCATAAGAATTGTCGGCGGTATGGGATTTCCCGCACCATCATCGGTTAGAATCTGTTTAAATGGAACGACTGTTTGATTTACGGTGTTTTCCGGATTACCATTCATATATGGTTTGATTTGGTCAAGTCCAAAAGGAGCATTTGCTTCGGTCGGGACAACACTTAAATCCATAGCAATACTTAATACTTTTGATGTCTTATCATATGACACGGTAAAACCTTTTCCAGTCTGTCCTTGTGGGTCAAAACAACCAATTTTCACGCTGTCCTGTAATTTAAACTGGAGTTCGGTGACGAGCTGGTCTACAGTATAAGTTCCGTGTGATAATTTAACTATATGTTGTTCGAATGGGGGAATAGCATTCACACCAGCATTTGCTGAAAGACCATCTCCAAAACGCCATATGAGCGTGTCATTTGCTGCCGAGATCTCAATACCGGAAACCTTAGTCATCGTGAGGTTTACAAGAGATATTGTGTCGCCGGGATTTATTATGATAGGTTGGGTGAAATGGTTTTGAATATAACCGTGCTCTAATCCATCGCCCGCATCGTTTCTTTCACTTTGAATAGTAATTAACGACATATTATATATTAACTAAATAAAATAATATTGTAATAATATATATAATGGATAATGATAGATGTGAATGTGATTGCGAACTAGGCACAATCTCGGGAATGATACAAGAAAAAATAGATAGACACTTGAAGAAGATGGAGAAGCCTGAGATAAAAGAGAAAGATATTTTTGACTATCCTAAAAGCAAGACTAGAGAGATTAATCTACAAAAACGCCCAAAATTATTTAGAAAATGTAAACAACATTAGGATTTATTTTTTATTTGATGATTTTTTTATCACCTGTTGTGCCGCTGGAGTTCCTTCTTTAATTATTTTAAATATTACACTACTATTGTCGTCTAGAGGAGCGGGATTTCCTTCCGGAGTTAATATCTGTATATCAAAATCTGTAATAACATGATCTTTATCTACCTGATATGTCCAATCAGTTTGGAATGTATATGTAAAGTCAGCAACATTATAGTTTCTCGCAAGATATGCTAAAGTGGGGATTGTCGTCGTGAACTTCGATCCATAATATGTACTTTTCTGTTCTACAATATTGCTATTTAGCACAAGATATGGATATGCTAATTTCTTAGGTAATTTAACAGCAATAATGGAATCGCTGACTTGTTCTGTCGTTTGCGGCAACAACCAAGTTGGCGTTCCAAGATTTTCTAGTGGTTGAGTAAAACTATTTGCCGTAAATGCGAGCGATAGTGTTCCGGAAACAAAACCATTTGTAGTGACGGGTTTTACCATATTATCATATTTATTGCTCACAACTTGATTAAAACCTAAATATTGTGATTGTGTTTGTCTATTAAAAAGTGTGTTTTGTTTTCCAGTAAAAGGTATTATTTGTTCTATACTAAATCCTAGTTTATCAAACAAAGTTCCAGTAAACCGAAATGGTCTATCGCTTGTTATAGGCAATATATCGGTCAAACTATCATTCTTTGCTGATGGGGCAAGCAACGCGGTTATACCAATCCCTGACTGTGCCGAATTAATAGGACATATTTTATCTACCACCTGTTGTACAAAAACATAAGGCATCGCTCGTAAAACAAAAGTCGGTGGGAAATCGTATGTGTTTCCGTTTATAGCCTCATTTAATTTGCTTAACTCCCAAAGTGACGGCAGTCCAACGCCGGGAATGCTGGGCGGGTAATCATATGGACCTATGGAAGTAGCGGTGTTTGTTACGGCTTCATACTGAGTCATCGCATATTCGACTAATCTTTTATATGCTGTTGTGCCGTCGCTCGTCGCTGGTTGGGTGGATTGATCTACCACACCCTCACTCCATAAACTATCGGGGTGTTCAAACCCGCCGCCGTAATATTGCGAAACCACAGATTTACCAATCGAATACATTTCTAAAATGGGGTCAGCAAAACCATCGTTAGAAGAATATACGCCCTTCGGCGAGCCGAATGTTGTCGGCGCTTGGCTATTGGCGTATGTGCTGTTTGACACGCGAATTGCTGTATGTAATTGGTTTATTTCAAACTTACCGCTGCCTGTGCTACTAAAAGTGACTGTTGGATTATCTGCGCCTATGTGTACATACGACACATAATCAAAGGGGGAGAATGTTTGCTCCGGCACATATGGAAGGTTTGGTGCCGGACCGCCAAACTCCGGAGTCTCATAATCGTATTGCTGTCGTCCTACAAGAGTTTTATCTAAATCCTGTTGCGTGTAATTTTGAGCAACTTTATCAAACACCATGTTATTATCTATCGATTGTGTATTAATTATTTTAGCACATTTTAAATCTTGAAAACTTGGACTAAATCCAAAAAACTCGCCGACTCTTGGTCTTGGAATCATTCGCGGATTAGCGAGTTGAGCACCCGTTACATTAATACTTTCAGCAGAAAAAAAAGCCATATAAGGTTGATAAAAATAACTTCCTCCAACACCGCCGGGCACTATCCCTTGATCCAGCCATGGCAAGTTTTCTGCCGGTATATTATTTTTTATAAACAATCCACACGCTCCAATTCCTTTATCCCCATTTTGAGGTTTAAATATATCACTTGGGAAACGATTTCCATCGGGATCAAAGAAGGTGAAAAATGTATTTGTTGGTAGAACACTATCATCTAGTGTTTCCATAAAATCACTCCAAAAAGCATAAAATGGAACACGATATTTATCTTCTTCTTTTGCCGATGCGATATGTCTATATCTAGGCGCATCTCCCATGAGATACGGCTGCGGACCGCCGACGGAATCAAAAGCTGCGACAGTTTTTGATACTGGTTCGGCCTGATCTACTGGATTATTAAACGGAACTTGTATATCACTATAAGCAGCCCACCCGCCGTTGCTGCCGACATATGCCGGGTTTGTGATATTGTCCGTTGGCGTCCAATCATAATCCCCGCCTGGCCCGCCGGGCCCGTTTGGGTTATTTTTTAGTTTATATGTACTTAATGTATTAGGCAAGTTCATTTGATTAGTTATAACTTGTTCGTTCCCATTTAAAGCACCCCAATTTCCATCGGCGGACTCGTTTGCCCCATATTGTCTTGTTGTTGTGCTAGTATATTGGTCATCTAGTCTACCAAATTGTAAATCCACCACATACTGAGCATAAATACCATCTATGCCTTGTCCAACTTCTTTATATTCTGTCGAAGCACTGGCTGGGCCGGGGTGTGCTGCCGCTTCGAATGCCGCTTTCGCTATTTTGACTGCTGCCGCAGTACAAAGAATATTTACTGGGAAGGCCTGTCCGGCATTACAAGAAAATAATAATGTTGTGATTTTTTCCTGTTGTGCGTTGCCTCTCCCACCGGACACACTAGGGCCGCCCCCACTTCTGCCGTCTGTCCAATTACAAAATGTAAACTCTGCTGAGCGTATTAAGTATGAGTCCATATTATCCATATAAACAATATTTGGTCCAAGCATTCCCGGCGGAGTTAAGTATTCCGGTTTAGTCCTCTCACCGACCATCTCCGCACCCCAATCTACAAAAACCTTATCTTGAACAGTTCCGTCAATATTGGACTGAACCCACCCACTTTCGACATAATCACTTACCGCCATAACTTGATTTGGTCGGCTCACTGGGTCTGTGTTGATGGGTTGGAATAAACTCCAGTTATACGCGGCAACATAACGCGGCACATCACCACAAAGCATATTTTTATATAATAATTGGTGCGCATCTTCTTCCATATAATTTCCTCCACTCATCAACGGAGTAGAAGTATCACTTGCTCGCTTTGCGCCATAATAATCTCCACGAAACTCTCCATTTGAATATGCTTCACAAAAATCACCGGACGCAGTATTACATATTTTATATGTTTGTGTAGAAAAATCATTTACTTTTAATGATGTCGTAATGCTTGATGTTGGGTCGGCGGGCACGAAGCGCCTAGTATATTGTATCGCCGGTTCGTCAGTTTCCCAAGAATCACCACTCCCCGTTTTTTGCTGTAATTGTGATGTTAGAGATGCGGCGACACTTGTCGGCGTGTGAAAGCCAGCGGGTATTTCCAAATCCACACGACTCGTCTGTAATAAATCGCTTTCGCTTTGCGGCGTCATCTCATTCCACTCAGTATTCGCCGCAGCTTTCTTGAACATAGGATACAACGGCGGATTTGTTTTTACTAATTTATACATTCTAACTTGATTCGGGTGAAAGATGGATAGTGGACCATTACTAACCGGCGGCAAAGACATAGATGTTGGAAGGCCTGGAACGACATCGAAATCGATCTGCGCGCCTGTGCCGTCGGGGCCGCCATACCTAAAATCCGGTGCCCAACCTGCGCGTCTGCTGTTTAACGCAGTTATTAACTCATATTTCCCAATACTAGCGACACCAGTATTCAGTTTCACACCGAAACCTTGTACCATCTGTATAGGACAAGAGTTCATAAATCGTCGCATATATTGTGCCTCCATCGCTCCGTGTTTTGGATTTGCCGGATTCCACCATATTTGATGCGAAGCCAGCGGCAACGGAAAATTAAACTCTTGGCGGTTCGCCATATAAAATCCATATTCTAATGTTGTTTTATTATCACTAATTGGATTGCGGCCGGGGTTTGTCCCGCCGCCGGTTAATTCTATTTCTTCGCTCTCATCTCCACGCAAGTTAATCTGTGTTGCCTCGACTTGAATAATATCTCCTTTTTCTACTGGAACACCATTTTCTATATAAGTTTTCCATTCGTGATTAGGCATATTCGTATCACTAGTATTTACTGTTCTATTTTTTGTCGCTTCATATACATCACGATAAGCGGTTTGTCTATTACTCTCTATAATATAAGTATGATTCATTATTTATATAATAGAGATAGATATTTAAATTATCCAAAATAATCATTAAAAGCATTATGTGGTTTTGGTGGACCTATAATAGTATTTGTGTGTGTTTTCTTCTGCGGAGATGGTGCTGGTGCTGGTGCTGGTGCTGGTGCTGTCTTGGCTTGTGTCTGCGCCGCTTGTTCCTCTTTTTTAAAATGGGCTTTTAATTTTTTATATTTATCCATGTTGTTCATAAACTCGAAAAACTCATCTTGCGGAGTGGGCGGTGGTTTCTTAGGCGTGGGTGTCCATTTTTCCTCCGGATCTTCATACTGAACCTCTGCTGGTGCTTTCTTCGTCCTTTGTTTATATAATTTCTTCGCTTCCCTATCTTCTTTTAATTTTTGTAATTTTATTTCTTTTTCTTTCGCTAATCTCTCCGCCTTCTCTTTTCTCATCACTCTCATCTCTTGTAATTTCTTCATATGAGCCAACTGCTTCTCGCTTCTAGGCTTCTTCGGTTTTGGTTCGGCAAGAACCTCTCCCTCGTCATTTACGGGGGGACTCATCTCGGTTTCTTTCTTCTTTTTTCTAATTATAAAAGGACACGCTTCCTCTTGTTTCTCAGCAGCAGACATTTCAGTATCTTCCAGTGTTTCCACCGAGCGAACCGCTAAATCAACATTAGGGAAATCTTCATCAGCCTCATCAATCGCCGCTAAATCCTCATCAAGTGCGGGTAGTTTATCCATATATATACTCTCATACAAAAAAAAACCCATAAATATACCATTTTGGACTGATTCTAAAGGACTATATATATAAACCTTGTAAAAAGGCGAGGCTATTTCGCAGTTTAAGTTTTTGAATAAGTTTTTCTCTTGCGATAATATTCTACGACGCTTAAATCTTCTTTTTCTATAATTAATATTTTTTCCCACAACTTTTCTTTACTCCATTTGTAGTGTCCTCTCAAACCATATTTTTTCGCTGCCGCTTTCAGTTCTATAAGTGTTCTGTATCTCATATATATATTTTATATTTTATTTGTCAAAAACACACCCTTCTAGTAGGTACTCGAATAATTTTGGCGGAATAGAATATCTTTCCAACAATCCAATCGCACGAGTGGTGTGTCGACTTCCAATTCTAACTGCGTGTTTTACATTACGGGGTGTCAATTTATTTTTGAGTTCCATTTTATTTGTCCATATATTCGTTCTTTTACGATATTCAAAACCGAATGCAGAATAATCTACTTGTATCTTATGGCGGTCTGTTATATAATTTTTTAGTGTTCCCCCACTTGCTGGATTTTCCATAAACCAGTATTTAGGTTTTAAATAATCTACGATTTCTAAACCCTTATGGACTGGGGGGAGTCCTAGATTAACTTCATCTAATTTGCGTTGTTCGCTTGTCAATATCTTTCCACCCAACCTTTTAAGTGGTCTACCTAACCAAGTGTTTAATATGCCGCTAAAATACCGACAAGGCGGAGACAACCATATTATATCAAACTCTCCCTCCTTCCATAAAGATTTATAATCAAGATCTAAAATATCACAGCATATGTCGGGGTTAAACTTTTCTAGTATATCAACACTAACCACCTCCCAGTCGTCGGGACAAGCCTTCTTAAATGACTTTGTTCCACAGAATAATTCTAAACATTTTACCATCTTTATTTATAATTTGATTTTAATCTATGGAGTTTTCGGCACTCAATAACTTCTTTTATTAATAAAATGAGTAAAGAGTGTCAAAATCCTTTGTCCTTTTTATCGATTTCAACCTCACTCTATAGAAATATATACTATTTTTTTTTTTACTTTCTATTTCTACCTCAACTACTTTTTTTTTGCTATCCTTTTTAACCTTTTTAACCTTTTTAATATAAATATATATATAGTAGTATATAGGTAAGAAAATAAAAATAAAAAAAATAAAAAAACGAAATAAAGGGGAAAGGGACTTTGCCTTTTCAAAGAGAAAAATCAAAAGAATAGAGAAGGAAATATGTTATTGCCCAAAACCCCCCATTCTCACATATCGCCATCACTATCAACAACTGCCTCATCATCATCGTCCTTTTCATCGGGAAACTTGGTTTTCATATATTTTGTAAATCGTATCGGTTCTATTTTGATATATGGAACACCTGCGATTTTAAACTTCGTTTGAACTCCGGCACATTCGCTGAGCATCAGTTTCCACTTAGAAGCTTTGATTTTATAATCACAACCAATTTCCTTACACCAGTCATTACCCAAGTCCATAAATAATTTTGGTTTAATTACCTTACACTTTTCCGTCCGCGCAGTTTCGTAATCCGTAAAACCGGAAAAGTGGTTGTCTTCATTCTCGCCATACACAAG
>Ga0181400_1001195_pt1 | contig 10844 bp, 9 predicted proteins | sample 23SPOviralmetaG_FD_130129 | JGI IMG/M metagenome (GOLD analysis project Ga0181400, IMG submission 130129) | Marine viral communities from the oligotrophic San Pedro Time Series (SPOT) site, San Pedro Channel, CA, USA - 23 SPOT_SRF_2011-06-22 | ecosystem: Environmental > Aquatic > Marine > Strait... | reverse complement strand
TTTACATCTCATTTGCATCAGTTAATGGATATTAAACTAGTCAAAGATATCCAATCCCTAAAAGTATGTCATCTGAAAATCCTTTATGATAAAAGTAAAGAATTATTAATATATCAGAGGAAGTTAGAAAAAGGTTCGGGGCCCGCTATCTATGGCCTAGAAGTTTGTAAATCATTGAGTTTAGGTGATGATTTTATATCCTTAGCAAGAAATGTTCAAATGGAAATAAGTGATATAAATTCAACCTTATTAAATGATAAACATAGTAATTATAATAAGGATTTAATGATGGATAAATGTCAAATATGTAAAGGTAAATCAGAACATACACATCATATCAAGGAACAAAATACAGCTGATAAGAATGGTATTATAGATAATCATCATAAAAATATTAATCATAATTTAGTACAATTATGTGAATCATGTCATCATAAAGTTCATAATGAAAATTTAAGAATTTATGGTTATCATCAAACTGATCAAGGTATCGTATTAAATTATGAATATATTCAACAGGATCAGATAATTAATACTAAAAAGAAATTTAATAAAAAAGATTTACAAACAATATTAAATTATAAAGATGACGTTGATAATAAAACTCTTAAAAAGAGTAATTTATTAAAACGACTTGAGTTGGAACATCATATACAGATATCAGGTTCAACATTAAATAAAATTTTCAGAGGGGAATATTAACATATATAATAAACGAGTGAAGAATAGATTAATACAAAAGCATAATTAATATCTAATGTATTCCAGTTCCATAAGTCTCGTTTATAAAATGGATTCATTAAAAATCCGAATAAAGAATATATATTCATAGATATTTTACCATTTGAATCCGGTCTAAATAATATTGAGCCTACGCTGTATTCCGAATAAAGTATAAATAAGATTGTTATAATCACTAAAAATCCTAAAAAATATAATATTTTCATAAATTTATTTTTCTATACTACTACTATAAAATGTTTTCTTGTAAAAATCTTATTGTTGTTGTTATAGCTTTATATTTAATTCTTTATGTATTAAAAGATGAAACTCAAAAGATGATAGTTGGTGGTTCTGCTATCCTATTTTTATGTGTGGGTAATAGAGTCTTAGAGGGTTTGGAAGACGGTGAGTCGGGTAACGGTTTTGAAGAAGAGAAATCTGATGAAGGTGATAGTATTGTTGGTAATAATACTGTTTCCGGGGGCGGTGCGAAACCCGGACCTCTCGGTGATCCTAAAATATTAAATATGGGTCCATATGATGGTATCATGTTAAAAACGGGCAATGAAGAATGCTGGATGAAATCACCAGATAGCACTGCTTTAGTCCCCAATGATGGTTTATATAGTTATTTATCTAGCCAGGGACCCATTAAAATGAAATTATCAGATCAAGCAGCATTAAATGGTCCTCCAGTAGATGGAGTGAAGGGTTCACCCGAAAAGATGTTTATGTGGGCGAACAATGTTACTAGTCCCCAGTGCTGCCCTAGTACATTCTCTACAAGCACAGGCTGTGTCTGCTCTACTAAGAATCAGAGAGATTTTGTTGCGGCAAGAGGCATGTTAGATGGTGGTGAAGCATCCGATGAAGTTGAAGTTTAAATTTATTTAAATATATTTTAAAATAAACTTATAAATGAAAAATAAGAATTGTCCTATTTGTGATAAAAATATGATGTATTTGGAAAGATATCCAAAAATGATATGTCATGAATGTATAGAATTAACAGTAAATAAAAATGGAGAATCTATTAAATTTTATAATATAGATCATACGGGTGGGTTTATGTCAGTTGTAAATGATGTTAAAGGTGAAGAACACGAATGTTATATAAATAATATTAAATGTCATGCGGATGAAGCGAGATTTGGAGGAATAGTCGTAGAATTATCGGAGTAACATACTATGTATTTTTTCATATGCTTCCCCGTGTTGTTGATCATATACATTTAGTCTCGATACTCTGTCTCTTTCCTGTTTCTGTTCTAAGAGTTGCCTTTGAGCATATAATCTTTGATCTTTTTGATTCATGGTATAAGATATATTGGAACGCTGCGATTTAATACCTCCTATACTACTTGACCTACCTGATGTATCAACGCTATTAATATCAATCAAAGTAGAACCATCTGTAAATGCTTGTTTATAATCAGTATAAGCTAATTTATCTGAATTACCACTAAAATCTGTAATTTTACCTTGACCTAAAGTCATAATACTATCAGCATTTGACATCGATATTTTTACTTCGGGTTCTTGATATTTAACCAATGCATTTTGAGGATTTCTTTGGCTTTGTTCTCTTTTATAATTTTCAAACGTAGCATTAAACATATCTTTGTTAAATCCATTTTGAAACATTTTATTTTGTTCACTTTCTAAAGCAGGATTACTATTCATCCAATCACCATAACCATCATCATAAACTTCTGGTATTTTATTTTCATCATAAATTTTATTAAAAACATCAACATCAAAATTTTCAGTCATATTTACATTAACCTTGGGTTGATTTAATTGTTGAGTATAATAATCTCGTGCAGAATCCCTCAATTCGGTGTGACTATGATTATTTTCCCTTTCTTTTAATTTCTTTTGTAAAACAGTGAAAGCGATAGATACTTGTTGAAATGCTTGAGGTGAACCTCCTCTATCTGGATGTGCTTTCATAGCAGCTTTCAAATATGCTTTTTTTAAAGTTTTTTCATCACAATTCTTAGATACTTTAAGAATTTTATAAGGATCTAATTTAGGTTTTGCAGAAGGTAATTGGGGTAAAGATTGTTGATAACCTTGTTGATTTAAATAACTTTGTTGTTGATTCATATCACTTTGAAAAAACATATTTGATGGCATTTGTTGTTGAGATTCTAAATTCATTTGATAAAGACCATTTATTTGTGCTTGTTGTTGTGCGATAAGATTTTGTTGTTGTTGAATATAAGATGAATATAATTCGGCATATTGTGCATCTTTACTTGGTGTTTGACCCATTTATTAAATAGATAAACTATTAAAATATAAATTTAAACTTAAAACCAATCGAATACTCTTCTTACACTTACAACAATTGATGTTCCAAATACATTTTCAGCCCAATCTTGAGCCATGCTCTTTACACAATCATTATAATTTCTAGTTTTGGATGTTCCAGATGAAACGGGGTCACCCAATACCCTATCTTTTGGTGCATTCCAGTCTGTACTATAAGTTCCTAATCCACCCCAGTGGAAACCTGTTACAAGACTACCGTCATCCCCAGTCATTCTATGACAATAGCTTGATTTATCAGAGCTTTGTGCATGTCCATCATCATCTCGCTCATGTCTCCCTCCAATTCTACAAGAATAATTATCATCATCAATCGCATCACTTGGATCCATTAAATAAGCGACTAGTGCTGTTGCTCTCCATTCTTTCCAATCATCAATAGCTCCATCAGTATATCCACCTTCTCTCCATTTAGAATAATCATCTTTAGGATCTTGATTATTTATAGCATTATTGGGATCTTCAAATCCTGGATCTCCGCGACTTGATGATGTAGATTCTCTCATATATATATTATAATTATAAGCCATCATTCTAGAACTATAATTATTAGAACTATGCGTGAGATCTTCTTGATTACTAGGGTTATCTCTTTCTTCTTCAGAATCGAGGTGAACTTCTATACAATTATATGGACAAGGGTCCTCTATATTTGTACTCGCACTAAATGGTTGATTTGTAGTGTCTCGTGAACCATTTTTCATATAAACCCAAGATTTTCTTATATCATCACCAGTTGAACCCCAATTAGAAACGTCAATTCCCGAACCTTCTTTTCCCCATTTAACTCCATATTTACAAATATGTTCTAATTTATTTAAATTAGTCCCTTGTGCTAGACCAGGATAATCATTTTCTCTTATTCCAAGGGCAGTATGGCATTCGGCTTGATATAATGAATATTTTTTCTGAACTGGGTCTGAATCCGGTATTATTACGGTTTTTTCAGAATTTATAAGAAGATATTTTTTAGAAAAAGCAATATATTCTTGTGCTGGATCTGCTTTTAAATTTCGATATCTATTGTATAATTTAACCCCCCTCTTTGTTAATTGTATACCACAACCTAATTTATTATCTAAGGGATTTAATGGATCGCAATTTGGACTAAATAATTTGTTAAAATAAACGAGAGGAGATTCTTTATCGTTGTCTGATAATTTAACTTGTTCTGAACTGATTAATTCACTATAATCATATACTTTATTATCACCGGCTTTCTTCCAACCTAAATATTTATAATCATCTTCTGATAAATTACGAGTGATAGCGTCGCAGTATTTCATATCTCTCTCAATAGCTTCTTCGGCTGTATAACTGGTATCCATCATATCCATTATCCAATCATTCAAGAAATTTGAAATTTTTTCCTCTTCAGTATCTCCATTTCCAGATGAATCTAGGGCAGTTTTATATCCATCTAAAAAATCCATATATGTTTGGGTATTTTTAATATTTTTTGTCATATCGTCCATTAGTTTATTCATTTTATAATGAATTTCATCAGCTTCAGCTTGTTTTAGTGCCGTTACTATTATAGTCATTGCTTTTGCAGCTTTTTTGTCATAATTATTTTTTATATATTCAACATTACACCCTTCCTCCCCACTTTCCGTGCATCTATTAAATGGCCACACTAAATGTTCACCTGTTTTATCAAAAAAAGTTGATACTATATCAACAGCATAAGGTGGTTCTTTTTTTGTAACGGTTTTCATTCCTTCTATATATGCTCCTATATAAGAGTCAAACATAGACATTAATTCTTTATTCAAAACCTGATTTTGATAACCACCTACATCATAATTATCTAAAACCGCACCCGCTATTTGAACTACCATAAGAGCCGCCCCCACTGGACCAGTCAGCAGTGCTCTCGCCCCCCTAAATATAAATCCGGCCCCTTTAGCAGCCACCATCCTACCCCCACCAGCCTCTACCGCAGCCGTCTCAGCTCCCGCCACTGCTCCCGTAAACCGACCAGAAGCTTCGGTGATGGCCGTCCCCAAAGACCGACCTGCATTCGCAGCACTACTACCAACAGATCTTGTAACACCCAAAGCACCTTGTGCACCGACGCGTTCTAAAATATTAGCAACAACACCGGCTAAACCTTTCGCTACAAACGAAACTTTAAAAGCGCTATAAACTAATTTTAATACTTTGTATATCCCCGGCCATTTCATTCCCACCACACCTGCACCGCGACCACCGAATATTGTCCATCTTATAGCTACAGATATGGGTTCAAACTCATATTCTATTGATCTTCCAAGATCTATTAATGATTCCGCGCGCTCTGCTGATTCTGCCGCCGTTTCACTCCCTACTACAAATTCTTCTGCTACAATACCTTCAGCTTCTAAAGCTGACATAGCAATCTCTCTGGCACTTGCAATCTCACTTGAAAGAGCTCGCGCTTCTTGCATAGCATTTCTTATTCTAATACTCATCATACCTAAATTAGTTATTAATGAAAGTGTTATTCTACTTAAAATAGCGCCTTGATGTTCATCCCAAAGATTAGAACCAAAAGCTAAAATACCATCAGTTGGATCATCAGATTGCGAATTAGCTAAACAACAATAATGACCACTAGATCCATCGCCTTCAACATAATGTCTACTATCTTCATTATAATCTACTACCCTTTTTAATATAGTTCCTGGTTGATGACAAAAAGGTAGCGCAGTATCATTTTCTAGATAACTAATAATATTATCACCATGCATTGATGAATCATCAGTAGGTAAACTTTCATACATTTGTATCATATTTGTTAAATGGTGTGTCGCCTCCCCTAAAATACAAACACCTAATTCTGATTGACTATCGTGTGGTTCAAATTCCCCATTGCGATACTTAAAACATTCCGAAGGAAAATCACAATCATCTGAACTATTACATTTTGTTAATGGACGCTCCATTTGCTTACATTTATTATCACACCTAGATGAATATATTTCTTTTAAAGATTTACCATCTTTCATATATTCAGATGAGCTTTCACAATTACAAGCATATGCTTTTTCTGTTATTTTTATTAAATTTTCGTGTATTTTATTTGCTTCTCTACTAATATTTTCGCCAACTGTTTGGGCGTTAATATTATTTAATAAGTCTTCATCTAATAATTCTTTCATAAATTTACAATGTGCCGGTTCTTCATCGGCAGTTATAAATTTGTCTCTGAAGAAATAAAGAAATAAATGAACACACAAGATAAAAATAACTGTTTTCCTGATAATAGATGTACCTGGATCTAACCAAGATCTATATAACAAAAAAATGATTACGCATATATATATTATAATTTCAAATTCCATATATTAATATTACTATTATTAATATATATATAAAAATAACTTGACTTAATTATATATTTTCTTCTATTAAAGGTATTATTTGATTATCTATAAATTCATCTAATTTTATTTTTTCAGATATTATATCACTAAAATGATAAACTATCCCTAACAGTATCATTAATGATCCCATAGATAATAGTCTATTAATATTAAACATGCCCATTCGAATACTAACTAAATTACCACTTGTTTTCTGTTTAAAAAATTCAGATACAATATTATTCCAAAGTAATAAAGTTAAACCGAATAATATACCATATTTTATTATATTTTTTATACCATCGGTTGCATTTTGAAGACCAGGACCAGCCGGCATAGTTGTTATAGCTGGATTATTACATAAACTATCATTACAATAAGCATTACAGATATCATTTATATCAGTTTCTTTATTATTGTTATAATTATTTAATGAATTTATTTTATAGGTATCATCTGTTATTTTTTCTTTTTCTGTTCGGTAAGCCTGACCATTAGTTGATGAAATCAAGTTCCCCTGAACACCGCCATCTAAAATATCATTATGCATTTGTATCAAAGTTACATCATTCAGACACATATAAATATCATCAAAATTAGTTTCATTTTTCCAATAACAATATTCAGATTCTTCGCAAGTTGGTTCATTATTTAAAAGACTACAATCTATATCTTTATTATCCTGTAATTCACCCTTTAATGCATAAAAAATATTTTTAGGGGCATGAATTACAGATATACATTTACCTCCATCACCCTTATTCCAAGCAACACAAGTTCCTAAATTTCTATTATTATAATTAGTTTGATTGTCATCGGGTATAATAGTGCCCTCTTCGCCAGCTTTTAAACTACATTTTTTACGATTGCCATTTGCATCGGGTCCCACTTCATTTGCATCACCTTGACATTTTACTACTTTTAAATTCTGATGCTCTCCTTCTCCTGTTGCATCCGTCTGATCAGTTTTAAATAAAGAACTATCAAACAATCTATATAAACAATGTCCTGGAAATTCTGTGGGTATAAATTCACCTACCGCAGTGGCTGCTCCAAAACCACCCGCAGCCCCCAACATTTCGCTATTAAACTTTGCATCTAGTGTAGCACCACTCACAGCCCCGATTTCACTCAGTTCAGCAGCTCTTTGTATATGATAATATTTAAAATCATCTTTAAACTCTGAATCATTATTTAATGGACATAAAATATTATCTGTTTTTCCTTCCCAATCAGTATATTGTGGAGAATTGCTTTCAAAACTACTCGGATTTGTAATTCCATACAAAGATGCACTTTTTTTATTGTTATTTTTTAGTGTGCATCCAGTAGGACATTCACCACCCTGTAAATCACAGGGGCTATTGTCAGAATCAGAACGACAATATAATATTTTATTTAATTGTTCCCATTTTTCATCATTTAAATTTAATTTATTAAAACCCTGACAAGTGCATTGACAATCTCTTTTTAATTTATCATATTCGGGTAAAGCATATTCATTATATAAGTAAGCTGCTCCACTCAGCGCACCAATACCCTTTTTGTATTTCCAAGCAGTTTTTCCCAAAAATTTCCCTGCTCTACCTATGGGGCTCTTAATGAATTTTGACATACGACTTATATCTTCCGCAGCTTCCCCCTCAGCTTCAAGCAAATTTTCCCCTGATTTTCCCATATTACTTAATTTGAAACCGTTCCGAGCTTCAATTAATTCATTGACTGAAGATCTTAAAGATTTAATCTCTCCGACCATATGTCCCGCATTAGCAAAACCGTGTTCTAAAGCAAATGCATCTGCTGCTACTTCATACATTTCTTTACCTACTTTAGCTTCCTTTAATGCCTTATCACCAAATTTTTCTCCACTAAACATTATATCCTTAATCTTTTCACCCGCTTTTAAAATGTCTGCCTTACCCATGTTAATTAAAAACACTAATTTAATATAGATAAAAAATTTAATTTAAAAATTTATTTAATATAATTTAAAAATAATGTTGAATTGTTGTTTCTTTACAAATAAACGAAATATCTTAACGAATGCTTGCCCACACTGCAATCAATACTTTAAAAAGAAAAAAGATTTATATAAACATAAAGAAACTTGTATATATAATCCATATGAATTAATTCAATATAGAGAACTAAAATAATGTTATATTCTTAATATTCATATTTAATTCTGAATCTATAATCCCTAAAAATAATATTAAGTAAGCACTACAAAAAAATGATAAACATATTCCAACTTTACATAAATCTTTACATAAATGTTTATTATCATCTGTTATTTTACCATAATCTACATTTGTATGTATTTGAGGATACATCTTTATAATGATCCGTCATTATCTTCTAAATGATTTTGATATTTTATGCCTAATAAGAATGATATTCCACTAATACCTGATAAAAAAATTATACTTCCTAAACATTTTATTACTCCCATACTACAACATCTTTTTTTTGTATTATGACTAACTTCAATACTTTCATTGATATTATAAATACTACTCCTTAAATCTGTCATTTTAAAATAATTTATAAATAACTTTTAAATATTTATTCATCAGAATCATAAATAATTTTCAATGTTTTATTATTATCAAATATTAATAATCTATCGATTGAATATTTAGAACAATAATCTATATCTTTTTTATTTCCTTTAATACATCCTTTTAAGATAATATTTTTTAAAGTTTTATTTAATAATTTTTTCTGATTTTTTAATGATTTTTCACTAACATCAGGTAATCTGGGAGAAGGATTTTTATTTGTATCTTTTAAAAATAATTCCATCTCTTCAATTGCTCTATTTTTATTTCTTTTTATTAAATTATTTAATGAAACTTTTACACCAGCTATTACAATATTATAATTATTACATTTCTTAATTGCTTTTATTAACCATTTAGGATAATATTCCCCTTTTGTTTCAAAAATAATATTTTCTTTTTTAATTATTGCATTATTTAATTCGATACTTAAAAGTAGATTACAACCCTTTTCATCTAAATCGACACATTTCTTTTTAGGAATTGTTTTCTTTTTTAACTTTTTTTTACATCCGTTATTTCTAACAGAAAAATATGATTTCTCAAAATATTTTAAAGTTTTTTTATCTGGGTTTCTTAATTTAGATCTAGCATTTTTATTTTTGCTAAATTTTTTAATTTTTTGTTTATATTTCATATCATTTTCAACATAATCATCTATTAAAAAAAATTTAGGATTATTTAATTTAAGTTTATCTATCATTTCCTTAGCAAGTTTTGATTTACCCGAACCAGTTGAACCCATTGTAATTACTAATGTTGGTTTCATATATATATTATAATTATATATTTTACTGAATCCTATTTTCTGGTTCTAGATATTCATATCCTAGAAAATCAAATATTTCTCTTTCTTCTAAAAATACTTTATCTACTTTTACTTTTGTATCAGTATGTTTGATACTATATTCATTCATCGTATAACCTTGCTTTAAAGCATCTTCCCTCATCCTTACATTAAAGTCTCCTGAACCAGTAAAATACAAGATAGCAAATGGATATTCTTCCCTTTTCGTATACATAATATCAATTCTACGATGACAAGGTGAGATATCAATCTTACCCATCCCCATATACTTCTTAGCACCTCTAGCAAGCTGACACGTTAAATAACCTTCTTTGACTAGAGTATCAATAAATTTATCATAAATACGCTTATTAGATGATTTGAGTAGTAAATCTATATCACCACTATCAGGACTCTTTCTACGATATGAACCAGCAATAGTTAATTCTGATTTAGGATCTATTTTATGTAATACATCTTTAAGATAAACTTCATGCTTTTGGATTTCTTCATATGGGATTCTAACTTGCATATCATCATAATAGTGAAGACCCTTCAGTTGTGTATCATTCAGATGATCTTGGATATTATTACAATTTCTAAGATCATCGACAGTTTTAAAACCTTCACTTACCAACTTTTTAGCGTGTTGTTTCCCTACACCATGAATCTTTAAAAATTCTTCAAGTGGTGATTTCTTATCTTTGAGTTTCTCATATTCTTGAAGAGTTCCAGTATCAATAATTTCTTTGATACGGTCAATTGTCCCTTGACCGATACCCTTTAATCCTTTAAGATGCGAGGGTTCTAAATCACTATCTGATGTAAGAGTTTTAAGAATCTTATTCAATGACATATATGTCTTTGCTCTAAAAGTATCATAATTGCTTTTGTAATATTTCTCAAGATAAATAAATATCTCTAAGACTCTATCTAATTGTTCTCTATCACTCGTAGATGTATGGGTTTTAACTATAACATCATCGCGAATACGAAGATATCTACCAAAGCGAGGAACACCTTTATCGGTAAATCCAGAACATTCATAAGTGATAATTGTTCCCTTAGGATGAGATCGCTTGTAATTCTTAC
>Ga0181400_1001194_pt1 | contig 10849 bp, 15 predicted proteins | sample 23SPOviralmetaG_FD_130129 | JGI IMG/M metagenome (GOLD analysis project Ga0181400, IMG submission 130129) | Marine viral communities from the oligotrophic San Pedro Time Series (SPOT) site, San Pedro Channel, CA, USA - 23 SPOT_SRF_2011-06-22 | ecosystem: Environmental > Aquatic > Marine > Strait... | reverse complement strand
TTTGAGAACAAGAAGTCCCCTTGAATGATACCCTTGATACCAAGTTCTGGTAAATGTTTCAATGCGAGTTTCATCTTGGTTGCCAGATCACCACTGCCGATGTCTGCATCAATATCTGCATCGGTCTTGTAGACCTTTGGGTTCTTGGCAAACACACCCTTCTTGGCAACAAAGAACTCACCATCGGTTGGGTCTTGACCACAGAAGATTGCAGGGGCACCATCCCACTTGGTGGACAGTTTGCTCTTGGTTTCTCCTGCCAACATATCACGGAGTTCTCTCAGTGCATTGATTGCCTGTCGAGTACCGTTGACACCCCCATAGAGAACCTTGTCCTCAATATGGGTCATGTGAGTATTCTTTTGCTCTGTTATGAATTCTGCAAATTTCATTTCTTGAATATCTTTTTAAAGTCTGCGGTTGCCACTGCTTGGAACTGTGGGTTTGCTGAGTAACTACCCTTGTATCTTACTTCAATATCAAGGATGGGTGAACCATCGGAGTAGATTGACAGGAAGACCTTAGCGGCACCCGCACCCTTTTCCCATGCACCTATCTTACCAGAAGTCCTTTTTACTTCGAGGTTACTATTATACAGGTCTTGAAGTGCGGTCACAATATTACTTAGTTCTTGACCATCTGCTTTCTCAACTTCTAACTTACCACGAACAAATCTGCCCACACCTGTCAATAGAGTAAACTGAAACTCTTCGGCAGATAATGTTTCATCCAGTTTTGTTCTGAATACAAGTTCAAGAAACTTCTCAACAAAGTTTTGATCGTGGGACTTGATCACATTGAATACTTTCTTGAAGAAAATATTTGTGGGTTTTTTGAGTTCTACACCCCAGACTTTGACAGGAATCGAATTGACTGCCTTGGAGTACTCTAGAGGTTTCATCTTACGAATATCTTGTTGTGATAACTTCAACTTATCCATGAGAACTCGTTCAAAGAATATCTTCTTCGCATTCTCAATCAGGATTGTATCTGCACCGACAATGTCCTGTAGTACACTTTCTTTACCAGTGATAGGTTTGTTGATAAGTGTTGGATCAGGGGATTTTAACGATGCCTTCTTCTTGAGAGAGTATCCATAGAACTTACCCGAACTTGACTTGACCACTATGTCGGATGAATTGTAGTCTTTGATACGACCCAGTTTAGGGTTGAACTTCGCAATGTCTTTATCCCAACCTTTACCAGTCCAGTAGACTTTGGATGCCGTTCCTACTTCATCAAGAATATAGTTAGAGGCAGATATTGCGGTTGCAAGGTCATTGAAGTTACCTTGAAAGAAATCTAAGAAGTCGGGTCTACGATCTGAACCATCAACCTTTTTATAAATGTCCTTAGACTTCTCAATAAGGTCAACTGCTTCTTCTTGTGTAAGTGAAGAACCACCCTTGTATTTCAAGAGAACCAGACACGCAGTCATCATCTCTTGGACTTCGGTAGGAACTTTCTTACCACCTACACCAATAGAACCATCACCAAACATCTGACTTGCGAAAGGAATCTTTAATCCATTATCCTTCACAAAGTCCTTGATCTTCTGTTCTTCATCTTCAAACGAGCGTTTGATTTTATACTTCTTTAGATCACCAGTGGATACCATGACCAGATCGTCTTTGTCTCCACCTTGGAGAAAAGAAATTAATTTCTGAATGTCGGCATCATCTGATGATGAATGTCCCACATTAAATGCCGCTTCAGAAAGAAATCTGTTAAATTTGAGCATTATTCGATTTTCCCATAGGTTATAAAGTGTTATTATACATCTATTTATAACAAAATGGAAGTCGAATTTTCCTCATTATACTGTTTAATAGTATTTTTTAATGTGTTTATCCAGTTATCACGGTGTTCAACAAACACTTGGGGTTCGTGACCATCAACAGATATGATCGTAACCAACTGAGTAATCGGCATACCAGTTCGTTCTTCCCACATAACCGCATACCCAGACTCCTGCATGAAGTAGTTCTTGACCCAGTCTTTCTTCTTGGGTTTCATGGATGTCTTGTAGTCAATGATACTTATCTTACCATCAAAGACACCCACACAGTCAACCCTTCCTGCCACACCGAGGTGGTTAGAGTACAGGGGTGCTTCTTGGGCATAGACCTTAGTCAGTCTTTCATCCAATATGGGTTTGACCGCAAGGAAAGATTCAATGATGTCTGGAGTATAACCCTTCTTGAAATCTGGATCATTGTTGACATACTTCTCAATGATTTCGTGAACTGATGTACCACGAGTCGATGCACGGTATGAGATGCGATTTGCTTCTGCCTCACCAACTCGTGCTCTCCACTTCGCAATAGATTCTCGTGACAGTATCGACAACACAGTAGTGATAGATGGGAGATCAATCCCTTCGGGAGTTCGATACTTCCGACCTTTATCGGTAGTCACCGCATCCATCTCAGTTAGTTCAACTTGCTCGTGTAAAAAATTCATAGTGTATATCCAGTTAATGTTTGTATTAAGTTTCGTAGCAGGAACAATAGTCCCACCGAGTTCACGATGATCAAAGCACGATCCTGCCACAATATCGAAACCCATAACCATAGTGTAACACCAATGACTGATATTGTCAAGTCATAAATTACGAGACCTTCAACACCTCGTATAGACATACCAAGAAGTAACATAAAAGATGCTACCCACTTGACATACCAGTCTAAGGTTTGTTTCGGAGTCGCAGACTTGAACCATCGGTTACTGTTTGCGATCTCTTCTACTGGTGGTATTTTATCTTCTTTCGGACTCATCTATTTACTCGCATGGTTGTATTATTGCATCGTATGCCTTACGTTCTGCTTGCTCCTTTGCAAGAGCAGTTTTCTCACGCAGTGCCTCCATTCGATCACGACTCTCTATCCACTTATGGTAACTCAATGCCTTACGAGCATTACCACAAGCAAGACCCTTGCGTTTGAATTCATTCTTGAGAATCTTCTTCTCTTCCGCACCCATGAACACACCGACCATTTTCAATAGAGTCTGTCGGAAAGATCGACCATGATGCATATGACCAAGACAGTGAGTCAGTTCGTGCAGTAGAGTGTAACGATTCAAACCAGACTCAGCAAGGGTCACAGTGCGACCATTGGTGAATCCAGATAGTTTCTTGTTTCGTTTACTCATTGCAACAACTTGTGGATTAGAGTCAAAGAGTTTCGCAACATTATTTTCGACAGACTCTTTCCACAACTTCTGCCATGTCTTAGATTTATAAATCTTTTTAGCAAACTTCTGTGCCTCTTTGAGATCAGCAAACTCAACATCTTGAATCTGACGTTGAAACATCCACTCGGCACGATAGGTTTTCAATCGTTCTGAGTCTTTACACTTCTCACCACGATTCTGTTTCTGTTCGTGTTTCAAGAGATAGGTTGCATACTCAAGTTTATCGTAATTAGCACTCATTATATAACTCCTTCATTCCAAGCACGATCAGCATACACTTCTTGAAGTCTAAATGCTTCTTTCTCCCACGGTTGACGGTGGTATGCAGTACCGTATCCATAAACCGAGGTTTTCCAACGAATCTTGCGAGATTGGGTCTTGACACAGTAGAAGTCAACCATCTCTTTTTTGACATACTGTTTAACATGAATCAGTTCGTGAACAACAGTAGCAACTAGGTCACGCATAGTTTGATTCTTCTCAACTTGAACATGGAATAAACGATCATCCTCTTCCATGCACCATCCCTCAACACCATCTTTGGTGAGGTCTTTCAGTGAGATCAACACCTCACACTTACGGTGACGGGGCATCAACTCGTGGAGAGTCCACTCGGCAAGGTTCTGAACCATCTCTCGTTGCCACTTCAAACCACCCTCAACACAAACTACCTTCATAAATCGTCTCTCTCATCATCAAAGTACAAGGGTATTATGACATACGGTGCAACTTTTGTCAACTTATTTCGACAATAAGATTCCTTTGTATATCAAGGACTTACGATAAATTCTAAATTATTTTTCAATTCTTTTACGAAACCAGAGGGAATATGGTCATCAATTATCACCAATCCCACCTGTTTGGGCACTATGTAGTCCCCATCAACGATGTCTAATCCACAGGGTATTGAGACCCCATACTTCTCATGGAGATTGATCGGGTATACCGAGTCTCTGAACCGAGGATGTACCACTATCTTCTCCATATCTGCACAGTAGATTGCATCTGCCAGTAGATCGGGATCACCCTCCCTCAGAGATCGGAGATATTGATTCCCTCGAACGAATATGGGGGTGCTGTTGTTTTCGGCAAGACGAGAGTTCACCTCAACAAAATACCACTTTCCATTTCGGATGATACCTGTCAGTTGACCTTGGAAACTCCCACCAAGGGATGCAATCCAGTCCAGAACTTTCTCGGTCTCCTCGAAAATGATAAATCGATCCCCATCGGACACCTCTTTATACTTGAGATATTTGGTGTAGTAAGAATACTGTCCTGCTCTCTTTGACTTACCCTCACCAGTCGATGCCTGTATATGAGAGATAGACCAATTACCACGAGATACCACAAACTCAATATTAGTCTCGGTTCCTTCGATGTACTCTTCAATATAATAGGGTATTCCTTTCACTCCCCACATATATTTGACCCACTTGATTGCATCATCATCAAGTGCCACCATAGCACAATGCACCTTCCCATCGTGAAGTATCTTGTTTGGTTTGACAACACAAGGGGCAGTCACCCTATCTAACAACTTGGGAACTGGTACTCCTAGTTTCTCCACTTCGGTTCGACACCACAGTTTATGAGTCTCTAGGTTAGAACTCAATTCATTGAGACCAATAACCTCATAATCTTTTCTCCAGTGATGGGGAATCGGCATCATAGGATTCTGATTGATAATCAGATCAATCTTATTCTCTTTCATAAATTGATCAAGTAGTGATCCTTTCGTACTTGTTTCAACATCAAGAACTGTGATACCGAGAGAGTCATAATACTCCCTCGCAACATCGGGATCACTTCCAGTCATATAGACTGCGTGTCCATCGTGTGCCAACTCAACCAGATTATGGAAGTTGGACATACAATAGTCTAGACATAAAATATTCATCGTGGGCAATACCAGTCGGAGGTTGCTTCCATCTCTTGGAAAAATTCTTCGGGTATCTCTTCATCCATGAGCACGATACCGATTATTCCGTCTGGAACTTTAAACCTAAACTGTTTGGATGAACGATATTCACCATCAATAATATCAAGACCACAAGGTATTTTCACATCATACTTCTCATGTAGATGGAAGGGATAGATTGAATCTGCTTCTTTGGGTAGTGCTCGAACCAAACGATTATAAAACTTGTTACGAGCATCCCCGATAATCTGTGGTTTACCATTCAACATGGCATCTAGGTATTGGTTTCCAGTGACATATATGGGGGTGCTATTACTCATCTCACCCCTAACATTGATCTCACTGAAATACCACTTACCATCTTTTATCAAACCAGTGATGTGACCCATGAAACTGCCACCCAACGATGCAACCCACTCAAGGATTTTGTGTCCTGCTTCCAGAGTCAGATTTCTATTCTCGACAGACAGAATATCATATGATGTGTGATTGACCCACCAACAATCTCTGCCATTCTTCAACTCTGCCTCACCACAAGTACTCTGGACATAACTGATAGAGTACTTACCACCAGACACAATAAAGTCCAGATTGGTTTCTATGTTGGGCCCAATATACTCTTCGATATATTGAGTGTCATCGGTTTCGATCAAATACGCATCATCTTCGGTCAGTATTACTCGTGCCTGTTCGGACTCGACCACCTTTTTTGGTTTGATCACACAAGGCACCGTAACCTCGTCAAGTAGGTCTGGAACATTAACCCCTAGTAGACTGACCTCGGTACGACACCATAATTTTCGGGATTCCAGATGTCCACTGAGTGTATTCAATCCAATATAATCTAAGTCCGTTTTCCAGTACTGAGGTACTTTGAATTTGTAGTTCTCATTGATTATGGTATCGATGCCATTTTCGTCTACAAACTTTCGTAGTAGAGATTCTCTCACACTGGTCTCTTTATCCAGAATAGTGATACCGAGAGACTTATAGTACTCTCTCGGAGATTCATCATCTTCATTGCTAGTGCAAGTCACCCAAACTTGATGACCTTCCTTTGCCAGTTCAACCATATTATGAAAATGACAGAATCCAAAATCATGGACTAGAATTTTCCTTTTCATTACACGATCAATCCACTTGTAACCTTTCGGTACTCCTTCTCAATCTGTGCATTCACTTCGGTAATGAATAACACCTGTGCCATTTGAATATCAACTGTGGTAGGGTTCTCCTTACCAGTCGCACAAATACCGTGGGCAAATCCCATACCTTGTTCGGTCTGAACAATCATTCGTGGGTCTTTCAAAGTGACAACTAGGTCACAGTTAGAATCATACTTACCGACATATTCACCATATGCGGTCATCACTGAAACAACATCATTCTTTTGCATTTTTCGATCCTTATAATAAAAAATAGAGGCAGAGGATTTTCCCCTGCCCCATTATATAGTCACTCGTTATGCAGCGACTGCTAACTCGACTGCTTTCTCAACCGCACGAATCTTACGAGTCTGGTTCGCACCAAACCATGCGGAAGTCAATCGGGAATCAACCTCACGACCCATTTTGTGGTCAGTCAAGTAGGTCACACTGTTCAGTGCTTGCCACCATGAACCTTCACCGTATTGTGCTCCCGGTTGGGTCTCCAAGTAAGAGTATGCTTTTTGACCATTCGAGGACAGATCAGCAAAGGTCTTGACTTGAACATCCTTCTTACCTTGGTAGGTACGAGGGAACACTTCGTTGTAGTACTGAACCAATGAATCCATAGAGAACTTCTTGGTAGAGAGGAACTCTGCCATCTCTTTGTACTTCGCAAACTTCTCTGAGGCAATACCCATTTGCTCTTTTACCATAGCAGGGTTGAACTCATTACGGTGGTTTAGTGTCACCGAGTTTGCTACATTCTGACCCAAAGACATGGACAAGGTATTGTTGCAGACCACTCGAATCGGAGTGAATCGAACATCGATTGCCTTACCATACTTGTGTGGGTTAGAGAACAGCAAGTAAGAATCAACTTGGTCTCCACCAAGGATGTCAAACGACTCCTTGACCTTCGCAAGTGCCCATACCATCTGACCACCTTTGAGTGATCCTGCTGTGTGCATTTCCATGTCTCCTGCCAGAGTGTACTCTGAGAAGAACTCGAACGCATCACTGTTCTGTACAGGATTCCAGTTGTCACCAACAACATCAAGTACTTTATTGTCGGAAGATCGCACCAGTGCTTTCTTACCTTCAATCTCAACACCCGATGCAGTGGTCATAGTCTCTTTCTCAACAGACCAGTCCAATCCTGCTTTGCTCATAATTTGGATCGGGGAAAGATCGGGTGCGACCTTCGTTCCTAATCCGTGCCAAGGGGTTTCCCCTGCGTATGCCATTTGTGCGACACCGTTTACCATTTCTACTTCATGTGACATAATCGTCTCCTATTTTAACCTTCAACTCTATCGTGAACCGCAACTGCACCGTAGAATGATGCACCTAGTAACTTATCACAAAGTTCTGAAAACCTTGAGTCACTTGTGGTTGCATAGTTACCACCGAACATAGTCCACTTACCTTTCTTCGAGACTGGAATTAGTCTCAAAATCTTTCTCCCACCAATGGGTTCTGCCATCACCAACTCAGCGGCAGGATAATCTTCACAAGGTTCAAAGGGCCCTTCTGCGTTTACCACAGTGAAACCTTTTGCGTAAGAGGACTCTCCTCCTGCTGTGCAATCGACATCATCGAACCAGTCACCTTGTTTTGCTTGTTTATAAATGTTTACATGAATTCCCATAATTTATTTCCTCTGTTTTCTCATTCTCAATACAAGTATTCTATCAAACCCCACAACTATTGTCAAGTCTTTTTTTCAAAATAAGTTAGATAGGGTAGATCGTGTCACCGTAGTGATCGTTGAATAATTCGTCAATGTGTTGTGCAGACAGTGAGGCATCAACGATGAGCATTTCGTAGTCATCTTTGTTGAACCAGTCATCACGGTTGCCGAACTTGTCGGTCTTTGGATTGTAGTAGTACTCGAACACAGGTTCGTTGTTATCTTGTGTCAAGTAGACAATCGGATTGAAATCGGGGTGATTCACAACTTTCATAAAATGTCTCTCTCTTTTCTCATTCTCAATACAAGTATTATATAGGACTCGACAAGTATTGTCAAGTCTTTTTTTGAAAATAAGTTAAATTAATTTAGATACAAGCAGTGTGAGGTGGGATGAACCCATTGAAGTCTGAGGAACAGGAAGTGCTGTAGGCACCCATATTGTGAACATACACCCTATCACCCTCGGCAATGTCACAGGGTAATTGGACTCGACCCATGACATCAACAGAGTCACAAGTGGGCCCTGCCAAGACGAATGTCTCAAGTTGACCCTCTCTTAGAGGTACTTCGATCTGTCCTACAAAGTCCTTCTCGGCATTCAACCTATACTCGGTAAAACCACCAAAGACTCCTGCATCCAGATAGACCCAACGCATATCACCACGAGTCGCAATCCCTCTTACCTTACAGATCAGAGTTCCGACTGATCCGATTATAAACCTTCCCGGTTCGGCAACGATCTGGATAGACTCTGGAATGCTCTCAAGTTCTTGGTTGATGGCATCACCTATTCTCTGGATACTAGGTTCCTTGCCAGTATATTCTATCGGGAATCCACCACCTATGTTGAGCATCTCTGGTTCATCAAGGTTTTTCAATATCTCCTTTGCAGAACGAATACCCTCTACCCAGTTTTGGACATTGAGGCATTGAGAACCCACATGAAAGGTTACTCCGCATATGTCTATCTCGCATTGCTTTGCCATATGGATTATTGACCAAATATCAAAGGCACCGAACTTGTCGGTCAATGGATGTGCCGAACCCTCATTGCTAACCACAATACGCAAGTAGAGTTTCACATCTTGATCTACCTTGGCAATCTTTAATACTTCTTCGGGGGTGTCAACACAGAACCAGACGATACCATGATCTACTGCGTGTTGAATAGAATTGGTGCATTTTATTGGATTGGAGAATAGCACCTTCTCCATGTCAACTCCGAGTTCGACCAGTGCATCTATCTCAGTAACAGATGCTACTTCAAAACAGGCACCCTCGTCATGGAGAACCTGTAGGACTTTTTGCTCTGGATTGGATTTGACGGCATAGTGAGGTCTTACCCTCGGCATGGCATTTCGGAACTGCTTGACATTCTCTCGTAAATCCCTCAGAGAGATGTGCAAGAATGGTCTAGATGTTGAAAGTGACATTCTTCTTCAAGTGCCATTTCTCAACGACAGGCAGTCCAAATTCATCTTCATCAACACAGATATAGGCAACAGTCTTTTTTACCAGACCGTAACGATACTGTTGACCCAGACCTCCTACCCAGATTTTGTGGGGAAAGTCCTCACACCAAGTGAAGGGGTCATCATTCTCAGAGTAATGGAAGTAGTTCCCACATTCTTTCTCTGTGAACTCTCCCAATACTGGTTCAACACTAAAAGGGGCAAGTGCCATTATTTTATCTCCATGTGATCTTGCAGACCAAGACCAATAAAACCGAAACCGATTGAAGCATAGAACAGACACTCAACAATAGACATGGTGTCCTGTTCCAAACCTCCCGCAGAACCAAATACTAGAAACGCACCAATCAAACCATAAATCAAATTCATTACGCAACCTCTCGCAAAACAGCATGGTCAATCCAACATTCACTGATCAAGTCACGTTCCATGCGCCACTTGAACGCATCTTGGATTCGGTCAAAACGAGCAACTTCATTGTCATTGATCATGTTGCGAACGATGTAAACATAAACTTCTTGGTCGTTGATCTCTCTCATATCTCTCTCTCTTTTCTCAGTTTGTATACACATTATAGGGTATACAGCATTTATTGTCAACACTTATTTTGAAAATGAGTAGAATAAAATGGAATAAGAGAAGAGTTTTTTAGAACTTTTTCGTATATAGAACGAAAATATCTCTACACTTTTTCACCATTATGGGGACAATGCGTGTAGATGTCGATCATCTCCTCCTTACCTTTTACCTTGATCTGACCTATTGATCTCGACTCAATGTTGGTAAGTTGTTCCATTGTGAAACTTGAATAGATTGTGGGATAGTCGATATAGTCTCCTCGACTGGCAGTTGCTTCAAGTCTCGCTGCGAGGTTGACAGAGTCTCCAATGACAGAATAGTCAAACCGAGACTCACTACCCATATTACCAACAATGCAGACACCTGTATTAATACCAGTACCGACATTGATGGGGGGTAGACCCTGTTCACTATATTGTCTTCTAAGTTCATTAGTTTTCTCTTCTATCTCTATGGCAGACTTTACTGCCATCTCTGCGTGGTTCTCACATGGGAGTGGTGCATTCCAGAATGCCATTATACAATCACCCATGTACTTGTCGATTGTGCCACCGTTATTTAGTATAATATTAGTCATTTCGTTGAGATAGTTATTAATAAGTGTGACCAAACCTTCGGCATCGTTCTTGTTCTTGTAGTGTTCGGATATGGGAGTAAATCCACATATGTCCATAAACAAGAAGGTCATCTCTTTTCTTTCACCACCTAGTTTCATCAGAGATGGATCATTGGCAAGCATATCTACCATGTCGGGTGAAAGGTATGTACCAAACTGTCCCTTGATCATCTGCTTTGCTTTGAACTGAGTATAGAACTGAACAAAGGAACCGTGTGCAAATAC
>Ga0181400_1001191_pt1 | contig 10862 bp, 23 predicted proteins | sample 23SPOviralmetaG_FD_130129 | JGI IMG/M metagenome (GOLD analysis project Ga0181400, IMG submission 130129) | Marine viral communities from the oligotrophic San Pedro Time Series (SPOT) site, San Pedro Channel, CA, USA - 23 SPOT_SRF_2011-06-22 | ecosystem: Environmental > Aquatic > Marine > Strait... | reverse complement strand
GCAAAATATTGCAGGTGCCCCATCCCATTTCGTGGATAGTTTAGGTTTCCCTTTACCACCCAGTACATCACGCAACTCACGCAGTGCGTTGATTGCTTGACGTGTTCCGTTAACACCCCCATAGATGACCTTATCTTCGATATGGGTCATGTGAGTGTTCTTATTTTCTGTTATGTAGTTATTAAAATCTAACATTGTTTACCTTTTTAACATTATTCCACATTTTTTTGAACAACATAAGATCATCTCTTTTTCCACGATAAGAGGAATGGATATATGCACCATCTGATTTAGAGTACTCAAACAAAAATTTCTCTATTTTCCCATTTAGTGAAATGGACATCATAATCATGCTAATGTGTTTTCCTTTCCAAGTAAGTTTAGTAACGACATCATTTTTGCCATACTCAACAGAAATATTTTTCTTCTGAAAGTCTATCTGTTCCATAAATTCAGCAAATCTCATTTTCGCACCATGTTGAACATAGTTCCACTGCTACTTGTGTCAGTTGAAATCTTATATGCTCTACCTAAATTTTTTGTTAGAAGTCTCTTGTACACTTTCTCTCTTCCCTGTAATACTTTCTTATTACCCTTTTCTTTACCTGCCGCTGCACTCATGTACTTGGGTTTTTCTTTTCGAACAAATTGATTGATAACATTAAAGACGGTTGCCAAGATACGCAATGCATCACCTTCACCTGTCATTGATTGTTTACCATTACGTTGGAAGTTAATCTCCCAATCGAGTTCATCATAGTCATCAATATGGTCATCACCTTCGATGTCTATGTTTAGTGTACCACCATCATCAAGTTTAACGGTAGCACGATACTCCTGCTTTCCACTTTTCTTTAACACAGCAGAATACGGGTTATTTAGAGATTCTATTAATTCGTTGAATGTCTTCATATTAGTTCGGATTCGGTTTGTAGTCACACATAATATGAGATGGATATAGTCCACCTTGCTTATTACGTATGTTGAATTTGAAGATGTATAGGGGGGTGATCACTTCGATGTCGATACGTTTAGCATCGCCTGGTTTTGGATACAGGATCTCAATACTTTTGATTGTAGATGACTTCTTCATACGTCCTGCTGTCATCTCATAGAACTCTACTTTCTTACCTTTACGGTGTACCATCCAGTAACCGTATCCAATACCTGTAAGTAGTAGACGTTGAAGTGCTTTCTTGTTTGCATTACGAGGACGTACTCTGAGTTTCTCTCCACGGGGGTTTTTCTTCTTTGGATCATACTTGTTGAAGATATCAATGATTCGATCTTCTTCGATACCAAACATATCCAGTAGTTTCTTACCGTCTTTGTTTGTAATCTTCCCTGCTTTGAACTCATCTCCTGTGAGAATAGTACGTACACCCGCATTAAAGAATGTTACAGTACCACCAAACTTTGCAGATAGAAAGAACTTACCCTTGTCGGTAATAACGGTTACATCTGTCACCTTATCACCAATCTTCAGATCACGTCCACCAATAACTGCTTTGGCATCACCAAACACTAACGGACGTTTGGTATTGGCAGTACCGTCCAGTTTGATGATAATGTTCTTGGCATCTTTCAAGAATTCGTTGTGCATCTTCTTGATCATGTTGGGGAACTTAAAGTTGGGTGAGTCTATACCTTCTGCTTTGTAGACTTCGAGATCCTTAACGATCTGGTGTTCGAACTCAAACCCTTTTGACTTAGTTCCACCACCACCACGTGAACCATTTCCTGCGGTTAGTTTGAAACCATACTTGGAACTAAGTGCAGGTAGATCTAAATCAATTGCAACTGCTCTTACAATCTTTAGACCTTTCTCATTGGATTTTGGGGATAGTGCTATAGGATCCTTGCCACCGATCTCTTTATACAAATCTTTCAATTTTGCTTTTTGTGCATCGTCAAGATGCTTAATCTTATCGATTGCATCTACAGATGTAGGAATAATGTCATATGCCATTTGTATAAACCTAAGTTAATATTTAAAATATAACACTATTTATACAAAAAGTGAAGTAGAATTTTCCTCTTCGTATTGTTTAATAGTGTCTCGTAATGGACGCACCCAGTTGTCACGGTGCTCAACAAACACTTGAGGATCCGCATTATCAACTGATATGATGGTAACCAATTGAGTAATCGGTTGACCAGTACGTTCTTCCCACATGATTGCGTAGGCAGACTCTTGCATGAAGTAGTTCTTGATCCAATCAAGTTTCTTTGGTTTCATGGAAGTCTTGAAGTCAATGATAGAACGTTTGCCATCAAAGTCTGCCACACAGTCAACACGACCTGCGACACCAAGATGGTTAGAATACAATGGTGCTTCTTGAGCATACACATTACCGATACGATCATCCAGAATGTTCTGGACTGCCAGAAACGATTGAATGATATCGGGGGTGTACCCGTCTTTGAAGTTTGGATCATTGTCGATGTACTTCTCGATGATCTCGTGAACACGAGTACCACGTCCAGATGCACGGGTAGAGATTTGATTAGCAACCTCTTCACCGACACGTTTCCTCCATTTAGCAATGGAATCCCGTGATAGGATAGACAGTACAGTAGTGATTGAAGGTAGGTTCACACCTTCGGGTGTTTTGTATTTACGACCACTATCAGTAGTGACCGCATTCATTTCCTGTAACTCTACAGGTATGTGATTAAACATAATATAAGTTAGACTCCATGCGTCATGTGTTCATAGGCATCGGGACACGTATCAATCGGTTCACCGCACCCACAGGTTTCTTCTTCTTCTCTCGTTGGAGCACCAACGATTGCTCTGATTTGCTCCTCTGTGTATTTTTCCATAATTTATTTCCTCACTTTATACAACCATTATACTTGTTTTGAGATCAAATGTCAAGCGATTAATAAAGAAATTAAGTTCCTCACTATAAAGAATAGTCCTACAGCATTTATCATGATGAGTGCTCTATCTTTCCACATGATTGATACTATCAACCATCCAATGAGACCAGACAGACTCAACAGCATGTCCCACATCACCATACCCTCAACACCACGTACAGACATTGCACCCAGTACAAGGATTGATGCTACCCACTTCACATACCAATCGGCAGTGTATTTAGGGGTAGCAGACTTAAATATCCGTTTCGACTTACGGAACTCTTCCTCATTAAAATCTAAAAAATCTGGCATTAGTGTACAATTATCCAATCTATTATTAATAAACCTATAACACTTGTATAGATCCCGTACAATGCGAATTGTATACGCACCATGGTTTTATCTATCTTATCGAAAGACTTTTCGATTCGGTCGAAAGTCTCAGTAATTTCTTTTTCCTTTTTGGTCATTCTTTTTCCTGCTTAATAGAATTAAATAAGTCCCATGTTGACCAGACTGCAAATACAATCGGGGCAACACCGAACGTTGCTATAATCATAATACCTAATATCGCATTATCCATTTCTTAGTTTCTCCATTCTCAATCTTGAGGCATTCCATTGTTCGAATGCCATCGGTTTCTTTGCTTCACCACATGCTAACTTGTGCTTCTTGAATTGTGCTTTGAGCAACTTCTTCTCGGCAGTACCCATAAAGGTACCGACTAACTCTAACACACATTGTCTGAAGGATCTACCATGGTGCATGTGACCAAGGCAGTGGGCAAGTTCGTGTAACAGTATGTATTTATGCATTCCAGTGACGGGACACAACGTAACAGTACTACCGTTAGTATAACCAGACATAGTCTTACTGGTGCGTTTCATTGCTACAATATTCGGAGTCGCATTGAAGATCCTACTGACATCGTCATCGACAGATTTCTGCCACAACTTAGACCACTTCTTGGTTTTGTAAATCTTCTTGGCATATTTCTGTGCATCTTCGATTCGATCAAAACTAACCTTCAAACCTTCGGTGTAGAGTTGACTCATAAACTGGTTCTCAGCATTATAAGTCTTTTGCCTCTCGGAGTCACGAAGGGTGTTACCACCCTTGTTTTGTTTCTCACGATGCTTAACTAAGTACTGATTGTACTTGTATTCGGGGGATCCCCAAACAGTGTTGGGGATTGTTAGTTCTGGATAACCTCTCATAGTGCTATCCATGCATACTTAGGTTCACGACAGAATTGTCCTATCTCATCGAACCCCAACAGGCAGAACCCGTTCAAAGGGTCAGTACCGTCTTCGTACTCAACTAACTCGAATCCCGCACGGAATTGACGAACAGTGTTAATATCTAAAATCTTCTCAACAGTCATAATTTAATCTCTCTTCTCATTCTCAATACAAGTATTATACTACAGATCGAACCCCGTGTCAAGCGTTTATTTCAACATAGGGTAAATAAAATCACCGTAGTGGTTGTTGAAATCGATGTCGATCTCTTGAGCAGACTTCTTGTCAACAACAACTCGTTCCCAGTTATCATCGCACATAAAGTTCTCTTTGTTACCGAAACGGTCTTCGACTGGGTTGTAGTAGTAGATGAATGTATCTTGGGTTAGGTTTAAAGAAACAGTTGGATTCATCGTAAATGTACCTCATGGTTAGGGTTATGCCAGAACTCTGACACGTCTGCATAGAGAACGACACACTGGTCGTGCTGATAGTACTTACGCAGGTTTAGAACAAAGTTAGATAGGGTAGAACACCACTCTTGGGTGATGTCATTCCCATAGTTCCACCGATCATAGGCAGACTTGATGTAGGACATGGGTAACGGGGTTGGTAACAGGGGGGTCAACTTCTTCATCACTTACTCTCTCATCTCAATAGGGTACTATTATCTCATAATTAAAACAAGAAGTCAACACTTTTTTAGACCAATTTGTTATATAAACGCACACTTTTATGCACGTTCGTTATTTCCAAGTTCCCTGTAGTTTGCGTTTGAAGGGTGGTCGGCAGTCTGCCCTAACATGCCATCCACTGAGGTTCAGTTCATCAATGAATCCTTGAGGTATTTCTTTATCTGCCACAACCATACCTGTTATTGCATCTGGAGATCTTTTACGGAATGTGAATGCCTGTCTATATTCACCGTCTATGATATCAAGACCGCAAGGTATTGCGACATTATACTTCTCATGCAAATGGAATGGATATATTGCATCAACATCTTCTTTCTGTATGACAACAATCTTCTCTATGCTTTGAGGGAACGCATCACCTAAGATATCTGGATTACCACGCATAGCATCTAAGAATTCATCCCCACTTACGTAGAATGGTAGACTGTTAGTTTGTTCTGGTCTGACATTGTTCTCTAAGAAAATAAATTCATTGTCTTTAATCAGACCCGTTATCTGACCAACGAAGGATGACTTAGCATCATACTTAACCATCCAGTCAAGTATAGTCTTGGCACTATCCACGGCAACCTTGGCATGTTCTTCGGATAGGTTTTTAAACTCAACTAACTTAGTCCAGTGAATAAAGTTGTTTATGTGTTTGCATTCATCTTCACCTATGACTTCTTGGTGATGTAAGATAGAATATTTACCTCTTGATACACAATAAGCAATATTTACTTCCAGATCAGATTCCACAAACTCTTCAATGAAGACTGGTTCGGTTGGGGGTGAGTATACTATATTGTCACTCGCAACAATCTGTGATAGATTTAAAATGCGATTAGCATACTTAGGTTTCATCACATATGGTGCTTTCGGGAAGTCAAATATATAATCATAATTGTCCGTCCATGGTGCACACTTAACCCCAATATCTTCCACTTGTAGTCTCATAAAGAATTTATCTAATTCCAGTCTACACCCATTTTGGTAAAGTCCTAAGAATTCAATCTCGTGCCTAACAGGGCCTCCGTTCAATCCACGACAAATATTCAGTATCCTACCATTGCATCCTGCCAGAAAAGGATTGGTATTAATAAAAATATCCACATTTTCTTCTATACAAAAGTCATAGATTTCAGTCTCACGTTGAACTGCACTAAGACACTCTATACCCAGACTATTATAATATCGTTCGGGATGATACATATGATCCGTAAGAACAGTTACTCTATACCCAGACTCGACTAAGGATATTGCATTGTGGAAATTACATAGACCGTAGTCGTTAATAAATACGTGTTTTTTACTCATGTTAATGTATGACTCAAATTAGGGTTAATAGGTTGAAACTTAACAGGACTTGGATACATGTACTGAAGATTCATTATATGACTATTTATAATAAAGTCAGATTGTTCTAAACCAATCTCTGCACTTTTCAATAACTTCTTAGCACCAGACACTGTCAACATGTATGCAGAAGTTCCAGGCGTCATTAGTGAACCATAGTAGATAGACTCTTTGTAGTATCTCAATGGGTAGTCATAAGGAAAGTCTTGTACACCCAGTTTATGTTGATGTTGTTGATACCATTCTCTAAGATGACTTTTGTTTAAAGCAGATGGTGCAAAAAATGCACCGTCCATGTTTAGAAAACAAGAGTCTATCACTCCAGTGTGGTTAGGTTGCTTTGATGTGACTAAGACATCATGCTCCATGAATATTGCAGGTTGATTTTTCTCAATGACAAAACGTGCCAGTCTAAGGTTATTAAACAGACATGATTTCTTAGTTAGGTATTTGTTTCGTTCGACTTCTTTTGAATTGAGTCGGAAGGATTCTAATCTCCCACCTTTCAGATCGGGGAATGGGAACTCATCGTGATCAATAGTCTTTGCGGTTACACCTTCAACTAAGGAATAATCCCACTTATGATGTTCCAGACTTTCAACAGTCTTTGCCACTGCTGTCTCAGATGCTTCGTTTCCTTTAACGTAGATAACACATGTAAGCATCAATAACCACCAGAGTTAAACCATCCCTTCCCTTTAAATTGTACACCACCAGTGTTGGGAACGATTACTTTTTTCAATGATTGTTTTTTGCACTTCGGACATTCCACTAAAGGATCGTCCGACATTCTTTGTCGGACTTCCAATGGTGCGTCACACTCTTTGCAGACGTAGTTATAGGTTGGCATTTTGTTTCCGCAATTCATCCATATATTGCTCAAACACTCTCCAGAGATTACCCATCCTCAGTTCATGAAATTCTCTTAAACCTAAGATAGCATTCTGGAATTGATCTTCGTCCATCTCTTCAACACCGTGATAGAGGACATCCAAGTCCTCTACGGTTTGCCACGCACCCATGATCTTTTCTTCAAGATCAGTGGTGGTGTTTTCTTGAGATCTAAACTTCATTACGCAACCTCGGCAAACTCAATTGCTTTGGATACCGCAACTGCTTTCCTGTTGGCATTAGCACCAAACCAAGAAGAAGTCATTCTGGAATCTGCTTCCCTACCCATGACGTGATCCGTCAAGTAAGTCACAGAGTTAAGCGCTTGCCACCAAGATCCCTGTGCAAAGTTTGCGCCAGGTTGTGACTGTAACACGTCAAATGCTTTTTGACCGTTAGTAGTCAGATCATCATAGGCACTGACAATAACTTCGTCTTTACCTTTGTATGTTCTTGGGAACACTTCGTTGTAGTACTGGATCAATGACTGAGCATCAAACCTTTTCTTAGACAAGAACTTAGCAACTTCTTTGTATTGCTCGAACTTCTCGTGGGCAATACCCATAGTCTGCTTGACCATGACTGGATCAAATGCTTTCCTGTGGTTAACTTTCATACCGTTAACAGCAGAACCTTTGATTGCCATTGCCAGAGTATTCATGCAAGTAACTCTGATAGGTGTGAACCTAACATCGATTGACTTACCATACTCGTGTGGGTTAGAGAAGAGCAAGTAGGAATCTACTTGGTCACCCTTGACCACATCAAAAGACTCTTTGATCTTGGCAAGTGCCCAGACCATTTTGCCACCTTTCAGTGAACCTGCGGATTCCATATCCATACCACCTTCAAGGCAATACTCGTTAAAGAATTCGAACGCAGTCTCGTTCTGACAGGGTTCCCAGTTCTTACCAACTTGGGTTAAGATCTTGTTATCCGAAGATCTGACAAGTGCTTCCAACCCAGTAGGGATCTTCTCACCTTGATAGTCGGCATAGGTTTTCACCTTATCGACTGACCAGTTCAGATCTGCTTTCTCCATAATCTGCTGTGGAGATAGATCGTTTGAGACCTGCGTACCGATGTCACCCCAAGGGGATTGACCTGCATATGCCATTGTCTCGATTTGTAATATATCATTCATACTCATAATTTAGTTCCTCACTTTTTCAAATTTATATGACCATTATACTTGTTTTCAATACAAATGTCAAGCGTTTTCTTAAATTAATTTCAACAAAATGTCAATTGCACTTCGAACCAGTGCGGCGTTCTCCATGGTGTTGTTGTTTTCAATCAACTCACCAGTCCTTTTCATGTCTTCAAGAATCTCGACTGCTTCCTCATCTGACAGGTTACCTGCCTTATGTTCGGTTTCAAGTTCCTGTAGGATCTCACCGTACTTTTTTATGGTCTCATCTTCGTGACCTAATAGTTCTGCTATACTCATTGTCCGTACCTCTTCATTACTGCTTGTGCTGTATCAGATACCTGTAGTGTTAAGTTCTTCTTCTTTAACTTACAGTATCCAACACTCATATTATCCCTAACAATCATTCCAGTTAAGGTATGATCGATAGCACCCAAGGATACAAATACATCCTCAGATCCTTTTATATCCGTATACAGTCGCATCCATTCAACAGACTCTTGGATCTCTTTGATTCCTGCTTGTTGTGATGCATCTGTTCGGCAATCCAATGCACGTACATCCTGTAGAACGTCAATCATTCCTTTGGACTCGTTTGGATCATAGTTGCTTGGCATGGTGAAATTGGCACAACTTGATAGTGTCAATATACCTGCGATTAATAGTGTTAGTTGTTTCATAGTAGTGTCCTCATAGTTAACACTTCTATTTAGTATTCTGATTGGTGCCCCCGCATGGAATCGAACCACGAGTTGTCCGTTCGTAGCGGACTGTTTTATCCGTTAAACTACGGAGGCAAGTTTTAGTTGGTGAATGGCAAACTATGTGGGAAGGCATCCATAAACAATTTGCCTTCTTTCTTGTATGCTTCCTTTTCCCAAGGTTGGTTCTCATACTTGTAACCTTCGGACTTTCTACCTCTCCATGCGAATCCACCATCGCAATAGAGTTCTCCACGTAGGAACTGCTTGGCATGAACCATTTCGTGGGCAAGGGTTTTCATCATTTCGAGATAACCCAGTTTTCTTCCATCGATAGGGCATGTCTTTGCCAGAGTGATTTCGGCATAATCCGTATCACCCTCACAGAGACCATATGCCCCATCCACTTTAGTAACTACTTTAATATCTATATACTTCTTTCTAAACTTCTGGATGCCTAACTGTTGCATCAACTGGTAGACGAAGAGTTGAGTGACTTGTTTATTCTTGATTTGACCTTGAATAACAAATGGTGTCATATTACGCTCCCGCTGGGAAAATGTATTCTTCTGGTTTCATTTCGAGAAGAATGTCTCTGACAAGTTCTCTATCCAGACTATCACCGTCAAACGGCATCTCTGGTCTGTTCTGCAACCTAATACCTGTCGCAATAATAATGTCTTTCTCGGTAGCACCGAAATCATAGATTCCACCTTTACCGTAAAACTGCATTACATAGTTCACAAATTCATTCACGTTATTCATATTTAACCTCTCATTAATCATCATTACGTAGTAATTATACTCGATTTCATTACAAGTGTCAAGCGTTTTAGCAAATTAATTTCACTTTTTTATATACCGTTTAGTTATATGCTTATAACTTTTTCGTATATAGAACGAAAATTATTTACCAATATTCTCGACTTGATCTCTGGGGATCACTTGATACGCACCTTTATTATATGCAGGTGCAACCGTGTATTGAGATGATATCTCTTGACGTTCCTTGGTACTCAAATGGATACCAGTAGAACCAGAACCACCACCATCGTGAGACGGGTAATTCGGAGTCTCTCTACGGTATGTTTGAGTAGGTTCCATAGGTTTGAATTCTACCTTGCGGGTAGTCTTCTTCCATGCGTTGTACTTCTTCTTACGTCCAGACGGATAGTGTGTCATTGATCCGTGAATCATACTAATTATAACCATAATTAGGTGTAGGAATCTTAACATCATTGCTGTCACATACAGACTCACCATACCATTCAATGATCATTTTTGCAGACTCAATATGGTCTTGGATGTATGCGATCTCTTGTACAGGGTCACTATCGAATATAGTGAGGATCTGATCACCACGACCTGCTTGAATCATATCAAGGTTCTGTTCCATATCCTCTATAAACAAACGCAGTTGCTTACAGATTATTTCGTCTACTTGATCTGGATAAAGACTTATCATCACATCATCTAAAGACATAGGTTGTTCTCCTTCATGGACTTTTCTATTAGTGGTGTCATAGATCTAACACCGATCTTGTTAAACTTTCTTTTAGACTTGGTGAATGGCATAGGGTGATTCAACATAATGAACTTACCACTATCTACAGGGAAATACCCTACCAACTTCTTGCTGTACTTATTCAGTACATATGTATGGCACGGGACTTTGAATTCACACGTACCCCAATCGGTAGTGGTCTCTTCAATGATCTCTACTTCCATCTTAGATGGTTTCTTAGTTACTGCATCCCACTCAGCAGGTGTTGCGTCATTCAATCGCATTATGCTACCTCCCATTCTGTATATTTTTCGAACCACTCTTTCAAGTCCGCATGTAGGACTTGGTGTCCAGTGACCATCTCATAAGTACACTTATGATCTGATTCCACACCATCGATGATCTTCCAAGATCTTTGTTGCTTGACGATCTCTTTCTTCATGTACCCCATGGTACCATTCTCAACGATCTTGTATC
>Ga0181400_1001189_pt1 | contig 10880 bp, 9 predicted proteins | sample 23SPOviralmetaG_FD_130129 | JGI IMG/M metagenome (GOLD analysis project Ga0181400, IMG submission 130129) | Marine viral communities from the oligotrophic San Pedro Time Series (SPOT) site, San Pedro Channel, CA, USA - 23 SPOT_SRF_2011-06-22 | ecosystem: Environmental > Aquatic > Marine > Strait... | reverse complement strand
GGCCAGTGTGCAAAATCTGATCTAAAGTCGCCGCCAGCTACTACATATGAACCTTGAGTAATTCTTGCATTGTTTACAAATGTGCTTGCACCAGTTTGTTGCAAGTATGCTGTGTTGCCCGGCATGATAATTCTATCATTTGCCAATCTATATCTATAATGTGGAGTAGAGCCACTTGTTCTTATAGTAAGTGTGCCTGCAGTGGCAGCTGTAAGATCTCTTGCTGGAATAATATTAGTAGTTGGTGGTGTGTAAACTTCTTCTAAATCACCTGTTGTTGCATCAGTTAATGTTTGTGATGTAATATCAAATGTTGTTGCTAGTGTATAATGTGTGCCAGTGGTGTTTGCCCACACTTTACCTGCTGTAAGAACTGCGTCTAATTTAGTTGACATCAATGCATAATTATCATCAGCAACTGTTTCACTGCCTATGTCTGTTCCACCAAGTGTAAATGCATTTAGATGGTTTGTTTCAATTTTTGCATAATGAGTTGATGTTGAATAATTAGCACCAAAAGCACCATCATATCCATTGTGACCTTGTTCAAGTTCTATGATATTATTGCTGCTATCCAACACAATAAAAGTAATATAATCTGTTGTAGAGTCTTTTCTTGTAATCAATGCCATCATATTGCTTACCTGGAAAACTTCATTATTAAAAGCAGTGGTAAAAATTTTAATTGTGACAACATCTCCACTGTGGAGGGCATGGTCATCTTTACCAATTTCAAAGTATGTATATGCTGTGTCTGCTGTTCCTCCAAAGTTATGATGTTCACCCCAATCTGTTGGATCATATGTTACTAATGAACCGCCAGTTGTTGATAAATTAAATGGTTGTTGAAAGAATGTTAACAATCTTTCATCACCTGCGTTGTCAAGCAATGATTCAGGAATACCACTAAGATCATTTTGACTTACAACTCTCAGTGGTTTGCCATCATCAGCAATGCTGAATACTTTGATACTAAACATTTGATTTTCTGTAAGAGCATCATTATAACCTAGAGGCACCATATACAGTGTGTTTGTTGTGCTTGATGAACCATTGTTAAATGCATTGTTGACAACAAAACATCTACCAATCACATTTGCTGGGTCTGAATTGTATAGGTTTTCTAAATGGGTGCTAAATGTTGCTGAATTACTATCAGCAGCAAATTGTATGTTGTGAGTATCACCATCAAATAATTTTGCAAGTTTAGTATCAAATGCTGTAAATCCACTTGTAACTAAATCATTGCTGAATGTTCCACCTGTGATGTCCAGCACAGGTTTGCTGTTGAATGTGGCTGTTCTGCGTGTGAGTGTTACTGCACCGCTTGGCACATTATCAATACCAGTTTGTCTATCTGGTGTGAATGATTCAGCAGCTAGGACTGTATCAAAGTCAGTCAAGTTGTTGAGTGTTGTATCATCAACTATAATACTACTATTTGATATTACAGCACCTGCGCTGTCAAACAGTTTGGGAACAAACAGTCTGTATTCTGTGCTTCCGCCTGTAACTACAACAATGTCAGCATTTATAATGTTGTGTCCAATATCTACATGAGTTGTTCTACCAACTTCATTGTAAATTCTGTAATCATCACCTGATCTGTCACCTAAGTAATAAACTGCTGTTTTGCTTACAGCTGGCAATGCTAAACTGGTTGTAGCCTGATGATTACTCAATTCTTCACCAGTATGATCTCCTGCTGTGCCTGTGAGTGTGTATGTTAGTGTGTATACATCACTGACTCTGGTTAATGCAATATTTGTATCTTTTACAAAGTTGTTTGCAGTAAGATCAGTTTTCCAATTCAGTTTAGTGCTTAAACCACTGTTGGTGTATATCACATATGTATCAGTGCCTGTTTCATCAAGAAATAAATTACCTTCAACATCTAATTCAGTGCTTATACCTGTTCCTGATCCTTTAACACCATGTGTAGTTGAGTCATTTGGATCAAAGTTTGCAACACTGCCGTCCGGTATTTGATCTAATGCACTAGCAGCAAGCATTTCTATTGAACCATCAGTGTTGAGTATAAAACGCTGAATACCGTTGTTGCTACTACTACCAACATAACCAACAAGGTTGTTTCCTGCACTGTCTGTGCTAAGATTTACAGTTGTGCTGGTTGCATTTTGCACATAATAATTATTACCATTTAAGTTTGTGAATGATCCATCAAAACCACTTGCTGTTACCAATGTGCCATCTTCTAAATCATGACTTGCATCTGTAAACACTGCTGGATTTGCTGCTGTAGCACCAGTAATGTCTGCATTTTCTAAATCATAAAACTCAACAAGATTGTTCAAACTGCTATCTGTTGCAAGTTGAATTGTAGTTGCATCTATCTTTTTTACATACAATGGACCAGCTACTCCACTCCAACTGTTGTTGAAATTACTCAAATCCATTAGTTGTGAATCATAAAATCCGTGGTTGCCGCTAAATGTTAAGTTTGATGTTGTAGCGTTAACAGCGGTTGCACCGCTTATATCACTTTGAATCAATTCTAAATCGCCGTCGAGTATGGGTGCTTCCCAAAACTTATACACACTGTTGTTGCCGTTTGATTCTTCTAAACTTGAATGTTGATTATACTTGCTGAGTGATTCCATTATTGTATCAACACTTTGTGTTGGTGCTGTTCCAACATGTGCTAAAAATGTGCCATCTTTTAGTTCTTTGATACGCTTTTGGAAACCAACTGTATCATCACCAACATAATCTGGATCAATAAAATGACTGCTACTATCGTTTGGATATGTAAAAATACTTTTCATTATGCAATTCCTCTCCTGCCGCGTCTCTCATATGCATTTTGTATAACGCCTTCAATTTGTCTTTTGTTCTTCAGGATAAACTCTGTTCCTGACTGTGTATCCACAGCATTTATGTTAAAATTAACTGTTGGTGCACCCATCATGCCTTGTAGTTCATCATTGGGAACCACACGCCCTGTTGTGCCGGGCATGAATAATTCAGCGCCACCTTCTCCAACTATGCTTGGTCTATTTGTTGGTGGAACACCACCATTTTCAAAGCCCAAGAACATTCTACCAATACCAAACAGCATGCCCATTGTGCCGCCTCCGCCTCCGCCAAAGCCACCCATGCCCATGCCACCTACACTGAACATACCGCCCAGTGCCTTGTTTATTTGTGATTGCAGGATCATACCCAGTATTTGTGTTAGTGTTTGTCTCACTGTATTCTTTAAAACATCCATCAAACTTTTACCTTCGGCAATACCCTGTGCAATTGTCATTCCCAAATTATCTGTTACTGCTGTCATTGTTTTTTCTAAGTTGAGTGCTAGTTTTTCAGTTTCACTCATAAAGTCTGTGATGTTTTGTTTTTCTTGATTTATTTCAGTGCCACCACCTATTTGACGCATTGCTTCAGCATATTGATCAAGGTTGATTTTACCTGCCGCAAGCATTTCATTCAGTCTGCCTTGAGCTTGCATTTGATGCGTTTGTTCTGTGACTGCTTCTCTGCTGCTCTCTACAAGGTCGTTCATAAACTGATCAAAACTGCTGATAGTTTGTGTTGTTTCACCCAACTTGTCTTTGGTTTTATCTGCACTGTTGCCAATGTTTAACATTGCTTGTGCATATGTGTCTATGCTGATACGACCCAGTCTAAGTGCTTCATCAAGTTTAGCAACAGCTTGTTGTTTGAATATGATTTGATTTGCACTACGGCTTGCACTATCAACTAAATTGTTGAAGAATTTGTCAAACTCACTGATAGCTGGTGTTGCACTTTCAATTGTTTCTTTGACAGCTTTTGTGCCTTGACCCAAACGCTCCATAGCAATAGCATAAGCATCAATTGACATTTGTCCAGCTTCTAATGCTACTCTTAAATCACCAATTGCTTTTGCTTGAAAGCCTTGTTGTGTTGCTGCACTTCTACTTTTGTCAATCAAGTTTGCAAGGAATTGTTCATACTGTGACAGTACAGGCACAGCTGCCTGTAGTGCGGCTGTTGCTTCTTCTTCTGCTTTTTTAGCTGCTGCTCTTTGTTGTGCATAAAATTTTGCAGTTTCTGCAGCTTCAATCTCTTTGAATTTCATTAAGTCAAGTTCAATTGACAATGCTTTAACAGTTGCTTCTTGATCTGCAATTGCACCAGTCATATCAACCATTGTTGGTGTTATCTCTCTGATACTACCGCCTAGATCATCTGTTTGGTCTCCCAACAATCCTGTGCTGTTTCTAACATTGTCTAATATACTAACTTGACCAGCTGCCGTTGCTTTCAGTTGATTGAGTGCTTCTTTGGCTTGTTGAAGTTTTATTTCCATTGCACCAATTGGTGTTGCTGCATCTAAGAATGCTTGGTTTTGTGCATCAAATACATTGATCATACCTTCCAGTATGCTACGATATGCTGCTGTTGCACCACTTGCTTCTGATAGGTTAGCAAGGTATGTTACAAATGCTTCTGATAATTGTTTTTCCAATGTGTCCAGTGGAGTTTGCATCTTGTTAAATGCGTCAGTTAGTGCAGTTGAACCTTCCAACAATCCTGCAAATGTTTCAGCTGTGAGTTCACCTGCTTGTGACATCTCACGCAATTCACCAACAGTTATGCCTGATTCTTGTGCCATAATAGCAAGTGCAGGACCCATGCCTTCCACAATACTATTGAATTCATCACCACGCACAGTTCCTGATGCCATAGCTTGACCAAACTGTTTAATAACACCTGCTGTTGTTCCTGCATCAGCACCAGCAACCACAAGTGCTTGTGTTAGTTTAGTAACCATGCCTTCAACACGCTCGTTGCTGAATCCAAGTTCTGCTGTTGCAACTTTTAATTTTGTGTATAGTTCTACAGTAGGACCAAGTGTTGATCTATTGTCTCTGGCTAATTTTGTTAGCCTTGATTGTGTAGCAGCAAGATCTGAACTGTTCTTTGTTACCAATCTCAATTGGTTCTGAACTGTTTCCATTTGCTTGCTGGCATCAATCATAGCTTTACCCATGGCTGTTGCTGCAACAGCAACAGCGGCAAAAGCAATTTTACCTTTGCCTAAGCCGCCTGTTATTCTGCCCATGGGACCACTTGTTTGGTCCACTGTTTTTACGATTAATTCATATGTTGTAGCTGCCATTAGCGAGTTCTCCTATTTTTCTTAGGCATGTGTCTCCTTTGTTGTTCAGCTACATATTCGAAGTATTTGATCCAACCTCTGAATTCTACTCCGCTCATTGTATTTATCAACTCCTCTACCGTCATTCCCAAGTCCAATGCGAGCTTGTATGCAAATAGATCGCCAGGGGAGTCTTTTAGTTTTTTGCTGCTGATTCCCACTCTGCTGTTTCAGTGTTCATTTCTGTAATAACACGCAAAACAACTTTTGGATCTGCAACACGCATCAATTTTAATTTGTCTGCTTTGCTGAACGCTGGTTCATTGTCTTTGGTTCTTGCACGAATAATCAAACTCATAACCAACGCTTCAGTTGTTTTACCCTGTTGTGTTAGTTCCATAATGATTGATTCTTCTGCAAGTGTAGTTGTGGGTTTCCACCACAGTTGTGCATCCCACTCAGGGATTTCAATAGGACCTTGTAGTCCTTCAGCCAACACTTGTTGAAAGTGTGCTTCTACATTTTCGATAATACTCATCTGATTCGCCTTGTGATATATAATGCACGGTCTAACGCTGGTTTCATAATTGGTCCTCTAGTACCGCCGCCCCTTGCTGGAACAGCACCGTCTAAGACTCCAATGTATGGCACCTGATTTTCAATTACTGTGGTCCTGCTTGAACCTGCTCGGTAATTGTCTCTGCGTTTGAATCCACGCTTTGCCCTACCTGTTCTTACGGGGGTTGTTGATTTTGCTAGTTTTAGAGCTTCGTCTATTATAGCGTTAACAGTGCGCTCCAAGACTCGTTTGATATCTCTATCTACTTCATCTAATGAGCGCACCGTCTTCATATTATGATGCTACATCATATCCTAGTGGTCCGTTGCCGTCAAAGTTGATGGTATACTGTGTTGCACCATCAAATGATTGCGAACGACTTACACTTGTTACAATAGCTGAACCTGAATAATACAGGTCACTTGCTGTGTCACCTTCTGGATATAATTCAAAATCAATTGCTGCACCTGCTTTTATAACAGGATCAACTGAATCAGTGTGATTCAATTTTGCGTCTGAATTATCCCAATAGCCTTCTACAGTGCCAGTGAAGCTTAGGAAAGTAGCAATAACTTCTCTTGAGTTTGAAGCTGAATCCATAGATGTTACATCTAAGATTTCAGTTGTTTCTTCAAGTGAGAAGCTTGTTACATTCAAGAGTGATGCTACTGATGATCCAGATGCATTCATCTTTACTACGCCGTCTAGGCCTTTATTTGCTGCCATTATGCTCTCCTCTGTTAGATTGTTATGGCTTAGCCCTATCATAGTGATAGGTCACGCTGTATACTATAGCACCAGTTGCATAAGGTTCAGCACTGTCAATTTCTCTTGTGAGAATCTCTGTGCTGTGTGAATTAAAGCACAACCCATCAAAGGTTCTTGACTCTTCTAGCTTTCTTTCGATAGCTTCAATGATCAAATTCCTTTGTGAATCTCTGTCAGCACCGTGAACCACGATGTTGATCAAAAACTCTATTGTGCCTTCTCTTACGCTCTGCCCACTGTCCATTGTATAGTCGCTGCGTGTTTCATCAGCGGTTTCTACAAGCACATGTGGGAAACTTGTTTTAGCAAGTTCATCCACACTCTGAGGTTCTCGTGTTATGCTTTTAACATAACGAACCTCAGAAATGTGGTCTACAATATACTGTGCGATTTTTTCTCTGCTGCTCATTATCTATACACCCTGTCTTTGCGATGTGTATGTTTTTCTGCTTCTGTGACAACTCCGTCATCATTAGCATCATACTCAACACCCTTGGCCATCTCTTCTCTGATTTCTTCAAAGTATCTCTCTTTGTAGAATGAGATTTGATTGCTAAAGCTGTCTTCACCACGGAAGGGTGACAATCGAGGTAGGATATAACGATACATTGCAAGATAAATGGTGCCGTGTGTCCACTGTGTCTCTGTTAACAGTGTAGCGTCAAACACAGAACCAACAGTGCTTCCAACTAGTTTGCGTTTAGTAGCATAGGTTTCTTTGAACCAATTAACTTCTATGTAACGCTTAACATCGCTTTCTGCTCGATTTAGTTCATCAGTGAAGTCTTCTACACCGTGATCAAAGATGGTTGTGCCAACCAACTCCATTAAGTTTTCATTATTTGCAAACGCCATCTCTTACCTCTCCTTTATAGATTATACAGCCGCGTCACCAGTGATTTTAACAATCTTGTTAGCGTCAAGGATAGCTGCGCCAAATGCTGCTGATGCAACAACTTCAAAGCCACGAAGTGATTCGTCACGCTCTGTTGCAATGCGTAGATCACGCTTCATTACCATACCAATCGCTGCTGGGTGGAATACTGCTGCAATCGCATCGTCTGAACCGTCTACATCAACTGATGCTGATTCATATAGGTCAATGCCAAATAGACGACCAATAAAGTATTCTGAACCTACTCTATTTGATGCGTCTGAGTTTGAGAATGAACCACCTGCGTTTACAAGTGTCTTCTTAACATTGTATGCTTGGAATGGTGATAGAACACCTACTAGACCTTGCATTGGAACGCTGTTGTTGCGTAGTGTTGCTGCTGCTTTTAGAATGTGGTCAGCTGTAATTTCGTTGCCTGCACCTGGACCAGCTTCTGATCCTGCTGATGTAAATAGGTCAACAATTACTTCGTCCATTGCTTGTGCAATGCCGTCGCCTAAAACACGGCCTGTGTCTTGTGCTACTGCTGTTGGGCTTGATTCAAGAACGATGTCTTGGATTGTTGCCATTGCACCAAATTCTGCTGCTGCGATGTCTACAGCGTCTGCTGATACATCTGTGTTTGACAGGTCTGCGCCTGCTGCTAGTGCTGATAATGCACCCATTTTTGGATATACTGGAACTGAGGCAGTCATGCCTGGTGTGCCCACCATATCATACACAGTTACAAGATTACGAAGAAGTGCGTTCTCGTTGAATGTAAACTGTGCTGCTTGAGTCATGTTCTCAAAGATTTCGCCACGGGCGTTATCTAAATCATATTCGTTAGCCATTTTGCTTAACTCCTATATTATTTGCTTGCAAACTTTCTTGCCTGACCCACTTCGAACTTCTCTCGATAAATTTTACGATGTTCTGGGTCATTCATATTCAAGTCGCTTAGTTTAACTTCTCGTGAAGCTGAATGTGTATTGCCAGTGCTGCCTGAACCTGAGGGTTGTGCAGAACGGAAATACGGGTTTTGAACAATGAATTCACCAACTGCTTCATCAATGGTCATTGGTGCTGCTGACTCTGTGTTGTAACGAACTTGTCCGTCTGTGTCCAACACTTCCACTTGACCGTTGTCACCTAGTCTTACATTGTTTTTCATAAGATCAACAATGTGTGCAGGATTAACAGCTTTTGCTTCTGCTGCGGCTGTGAGTATGCTTCCATCAACACGAGTTTTTACCAGTTCACTCTGTAGCGTTGTTAGCTTTGTGTCATACTCTGACTTTTGCTTTTGTAGTAGTTCTTCAAATTGTTCTTTTTTGATCATACTTTTCTTTTCAGCTTCTACTTGCTGTGATTTCAATTGTTGATATTCACCAACATTAATACCTTCGTATTTTTTCTCAACTTGCTTTAGCCTGTTTTGAACTATACGATCAACATCCTCTTGACTAAATGTCTTTGAGGTTTCAGCCTGGTTTTCTTGTGTCACTGTGTTTGCTTCTGAGCCAGTCTCAGTTGCTTCAGTTGGTTGTGCGATGTTTTGTTCGTCCATCTTAAACGATCTCCCTTCGAAGGATAGCACAATTTGGGGGATTCATATCCTGTGCTATTGTATTATTTATGCCGGATTATTCGTCTTCCATTCCTGGAACGAATATGCCTTTTCCTTTGTGATCTTCTGCAATTGATTCAACAATCTGTTGCAAGTCTTCTTCATCCTCTACCAGCATCTTTGCAATCTGATCGTGCAAGTAGTGAACAAAGCTATCATGTGGAACTGTTTCAATTGCTTTGCGATACAGTTCTAAATCACTGTGCTTGTCTCTCAAGTCAAATGATTTTTCATAATGAACTTCAAATTCATCTGGCGGTAGAATGCCTTGCCAGTTGAACCAATCTTTCCACAGTTTTTGTTCTGCTCTCTGTAGCATGTTTGCCCTGTCACTTAGTTTGGCATTCAGCAATGCTTTTTCTGTTTGCATTGCTACACCACTCATAGGTGAACCTGACTTTGCTTTTACAGCTTTCAAGTGTGTGCTTGCATCAATAGCTTCTACATCTAATTGAATAGCAGAAATTATTCCATCAATGCTTGCACCTGTTGGCTGTAGTAGATATGGTTGTATTTGTGTTTGCTCATCAACATATATGATTGCACCTGCACCACCATTTATTTCTGCACTGGGCTCAGCTACAATGCTAGGGTGACTTGACAGTCTAATGTTTGAATATAACTCACTAAGTTTGTTATACATTGTGCGTTGAATGTCACACACATCACCAATATCACTGGTGCCAATACCTCTGTGGAAACTTTTTGTATCCATAACACACTGAAACGGAACATACCCCAATGGGTTGTCGTATACAGTGTGTGCTGTTATTTTACCATAGCTTGCAACCACAGCATCACGCTGATAGTTTGCATTGCCCATGGTAAGCATGTTTGAATCTGTGTTGATGTGCTTTTTGGTTACAATGTATTCTTCAATTGTTTCTGGTGTCCAAATTTTTATGCAATCATAGTCTTCAAACTGCCCTTCAACCACTTTGATGTAGTTGAGTGTCTGAGCTCCATTTGGCTGTTTGCCATAGCTCCAATCTAATACGCAAGTCGGGTCATATAACATTGCGTAAGCTCTAATTCCTAAGTCAGCTTCTTGTGCTGCTGTGTCTACTGTGTATGCTGGTCTGTCTGTGCCAATCCAGGCATTTCCGTATATGCTCACAGTGTCATTTACTTCACGCATAAACTGTGTCATGTTCATACCATCTAGATTGCTGTCTTTTACAAATGACATTGCAAATTCATTGTCAACCAATGTGCTCATAGTGCGTGTTGGTGGATTACGAAATATAAAACTTCTATATGTATCCACAACCACTTTAGCGTGATTGTGTAGGGCTGTATCTAGCAGGCGTTGTGCATATTGATCACCCGGTGATTGTTCTTCACCAATATACTTGCGTAGATATGCACCATCTCTGTATTCTTCTGCGCCCATATAGCTACGCATATAATAGTCCCATCTATACACATATTCTGCGTATCCTGAGTGAACTTGTTGTAATTGCTTGGTTGTTAACATATGTTGTGTTCCTTCCAAAAGGTGTATATACAGATGTATTTATCATAAAAAAACCCCGACAGTTGGAATGGGGCCCAATGCCGGGGTGTTACCATAATGATCATGATAACAGTTACCAAAATTATAAGCAAAGGCTTCCATACTCTTGTATAGAAGCGAAACACAGCGGACCGCTTCAGCGGATTTTAAATGAATTTAGTTTTGGAGAAACGAATGCTTTAAAACAAATTCCGCTGTGTTCCTATAAAAACACACGCAAAGAAATAGGCTCTACAACTTGTGGTGTGCTTTATAATACTATTTATACATTGATATTGGAGTGTTGTCAACCTTTTAATTTAAAAATGTCCAAACACTTTTGGTTTGTTGCGTGTGTCTGCTCTGGGAAGAATACTGTAGTTGTAGTCTATCACATAAGCCAGTGCATCTGTAATGTGATCATATCCATCTTCTTTGTTGGGTTGC
>Ga0181400_1001186_pt1 | contig 10890 bp, 10 predicted proteins | sample 23SPOviralmetaG_FD_130129 | JGI IMG/M metagenome (GOLD analysis project Ga0181400, IMG submission 130129) | Marine viral communities from the oligotrophic San Pedro Time Series (SPOT) site, San Pedro Channel, CA, USA - 23 SPOT_SRF_2011-06-22 | ecosystem: Environmental > Aquatic > Marine > Strait... | reverse complement strand
TTTTATCTTCTTTTCCTTTTTTACCTTCCGCTATAAAGGATCTTAAATCAAAGTTTGTATATTTACTCATGGTAATCTTTTTTTGTTTATATATAAATATGTTAGTTTTCTAATAAATGTTATCGATACGTTGTTCTAATGTGAGTTTTACCTCTTTAGTAGGGACAGCACAAGTATTCCAAGCTGGTTTAAAGTTTGTAAAAAGACTCTTCATGGTTGCTTTTTTACTATCGTCTATCTTAGCCTGAGCTTCTTTAGCATATTTTTGTGCATCCTTTGCTTTTAAAGCCGCACTAAACACACTAAACATTCCTTTTGCAGCGCTTCCTTTTCCAAGGGCAGCAAAAAGAGAAGTCAGAGGTCCACTAATGCTAGCCATTTGAGTACCAGTGGCTGCTACAACTACTTTACCTGCTAGAATCGTTGAAAGTACTTTTATAAGAAAAGCTGCTACTAATACAATGTATAAGATAGTTACTACTAATTTAGCAAAAGGTACCATACATTTTATCTGTTCATCAGTAGGTTTCCGTCTCCAAGCTCTATATTTAAGTCTGGCAAAAAGTTTTGCAAATCCTTGGTATCCAAGAGTCTTATATAACCATTCGGCGAACTGTTTAACTTTAGAACCTAAATCCTTTACTGATGAAGGTATGTATTTGCTTATTTTAGAAGCATATTTTCCAGCTGCAGCTTGTAGCTTTTTAGCTATCAATCCAAAAAAGTTGTCAGCTTTAGTAGCAGCAGTCCATAAATCTTTTACGTTACCAAGAAAATATAAGACAGAATCTAGCATACCTTCTCCTTCCGAAATGATATCTTCTTTTATACTGCTATAAAACTCTAAGTTAAGTTTTAAGTCTTCTTTTAACTGTTGATTAGATTTAGCTTCAGATATAGAAACACCGTGGCTTTCCACAACCATAGATGCTACCATCAGTTGTTCTTCTCTAGTTAAGTTCATTAGGATCTTAGTATATCGTTTATGATAGAATCAAGATTACTGTACTTAGATACTTTTACTTTACCTTCCTGTAAAGCTACTTGATTCATAAATGCTCCATGAGTAGAAGGATTAGATACAAAATCCCAACATACTAGTTCGAAATCATCTTGAACCTCAAGATGTCCTTCGTTTGTCTGTTGAACTGAACCTGTCCCTCTAGAGGAGATACCTATAGTGTGTCCTGCTTTTATAATCTCTTTTACAATATTACCTGCTGGTGTATTAAGTAACTCTACTTTACCCATTAAGTCATCTCCATCCCACCAAAGGTCTTTTACTACATGAGATGCGTTTTTGAGTTCTACTACAGGTTTATCTGGATGGTCTAGTTCACCGAAAGCGTTTCCGTTTTTGACAAACTCATCCATATATTTTTTAGTCTCTCTTTCAAGAATAGGTTTTGCATATACCCTACCGTTTTGATTTTCGGCAGTAGCTCTCTGCATTATACCTTCTACCTCAAAAACTCCAGGTTTAGTTTTAGATTCTTTGAGTACAGATCTGAATGGCGTAACGTTTATTAATAATTCAGCCATATCTTAAAAGTTTGGTGTAAATATTGTTTCTTTAGGACCTTCTGGAGATTCATCAACTTCTCCGTTTGCTCTTGCTTGTGCTAGCATTTCCGGATCAATACGTTGAGTTTTAGGTAACTGTAGATCTTTTGTAAAGCCTTTTTTAGTTACAGGACGTAGATCTTGAAGGAAAGCCGATTCTATAGAAGGGCCAATAAATGGTCCTATCTTTAAACCTTCATCATTCTCGATACTATCCATATCATTGTAAACTTTTTGAATCTTATCTCTTACCTTACCGTAGAAAGATTCTACTTCAGTAACGATATTTTCCAGTGAGTTAATAACGTTCTGTGCTCCTGCATACGCTCCGAAATCTTCCATCTTTTGAGATAGTCTACCTGTAGCAGCTTCGTTTACAACGTCCTCGTTTAAAGTCTTCTTTATAATAGACTTAATAGCTTCTTTAAGTTGCTTTTCTTTTTCTGCTTGTTTTTCTTTAGCTTTATCGTAAGTAGACTTTTGACCAGCTCGTCTGTCTTGGTCGTGAGCTTGTTGCATTCTTTTCATTGCATAGCTTTCATCCTTACCCATTGCTTTTTTGATAGCTTTATCTTTAGCAGCCATATAATCATCTCCATCGATGTCTCCATCTCCGTCGTGATCAGTTCCTTTCTTTTCACCCATATCAGAAGGACCTTCATAGTTTACAGAGATATACTCTCTAAACTCGTCTTCGATATCTGCTCCATCTAGAAGATCTTCTCCATGTGTTCTTATAAAATCTTTTAGTATACCTGCTGTAATGTCTGGGTAGTTAGTTCTTAATGCTCCGACTACTTTACCTAAGAGTTGCTTTTTAGCATCTTCAGACATTGGTGGGTTGGGGTTTACTGCCTCCTCGTCTTGGTGAGGAAAGTCATGATCGTAAGAATCTAAATCATTCTTAGCATCTTCTTCCTCATCTTCTTTAATGACTTCTTCTTTTAATGTAGCTTTTTTAAGTCCGTTAAAAGTATCTACTGTTCCGGCTCCCCTTTTAACTTCTACTTCTTTATCATGTTTATCTACTTTATTAGATTCACCTGACATTAAATCTAGATAGTGAGTGGCATTTTTTTCTAGGTTACTTTTGGCTTTATTAGTAGCTGTATCTAAGTCTTCTTTTTTAATAGGGTCACAAGCAGGATCTAAACCTAGTACGGTAAGTTCAGCTCTGACACCTCTGTCTAAAGCATCTAAAGAGTAGGTAAGAGCAGGACGATCATCATAAACTTTAGCTTCTGAAAAGGCTGGTTTAGCAGTTTCAAAGATCATTCCTCTGTTTTTAAGAATCTGTACTGAAGAGTCAAATCCGTCATATTGTGATATTAGGTTAGGAAAAGCTTGTTTCATTTGACGAACAAACTCTCTCTTGACCATACTGCCTTCTAGTACGGCGTTATATTTTTCTGTTGCGGTTACTTGTCTCATATCTTATAAGTAGTCAAATCCTTTAGTATGTGAAGGCCTCTTTGGCCTTTCTTGTTGTTTCCAACCAAGGTTGGATAGTGTTTTTTTAGCTCTTTTACCTTTACCGAATGCTTTAGGTGTAGCATATTGTGCTCCATCACCAGGAGTAAATGATGCTCCTCCTACGTTAGTAACATTTGCTTCATCTAGCTCTAGCATTACTTCTTTAACTAATGATACTAGCTGTGATCTTTTCATTATAAAGACTTCAACTCATTAACTAAGTCGTAATACTGCATTAAGTTTACTAAGTGGCTATCATTAACTTTAGATTTTTTATCTAAAGGTTTAATACTTTTTGCTACTTCACTTAGTTTTATTTTTACTACCTCGTTAGTAATCTTAGAAGAAAGGTTTCTAACAGCTGATGCTATTTTATTCATTTCTTCATTAACGAGAGACCGTAAACGAGATTGAGAGTTAACTGATGTGATAAACTCTTTAAGTATATTTTTTTGTTCAGGTAAAAGATTTTTATATTTGCTGTTAAACTTTTCTAATAAGATTTTAAATGTTAATAGTTTTAAATCTTTATCATACTTAGAATACTCTTCAATAAGTGTATCTTTTACTTCGTCTTCATTCTGCTGTGAAGAAGTAAGATGCTCTAAAATGGTTGTCTTATTATCAATAAGAATTTGAGGATTAATAAGATTGTCATTATTTTGGGCCTCTAACAAACAGTACAGAGCAGCTAGAGGTTTATAATCTCTAACTTGCATACCGAAAAACTCATCTATATTATAATGATTTTTAATCTCAGATATAAGTTTATACTTTTGATTCTTTATACTTTTACTATCCAGCTTTCTAGATACTTCAGTAATGGTTGAAACTATTGTTTCAGCTTTAGATTGAGATACATTTCTATTTTTTGTTATGAACTCATAAAGTTTATACTCTTTTGCTAAACTAGATGAGTTAGCAAAGAACTTCTGAAGTATAGAAACAGCAGCAGAATCACTATTGTTTAAAGTATCAGCTGTAATTTGCTTCACTAACAATTCAAATAAAAGACCTGTATTTCGGAATTTCGAATGTTTTATCTTCATTATACACGTTTACTATATATAAATATGTATCAGTTACCTAAATCTTTAATGTTATCTTCTTTTAGAAGATCTGGTTCAGATTTAGATTCTTTACTGAATACAATATTTTTTAATGCCTCTTTGTTTTTATGATAAACTGCCTGTGTTGTAAGGTTCTCCATAACATTTTCATTGTCTGATGGAAACCCTCCATGCATACCTTGTACCCCTAAAGGATCACGTCCTCCTAATGGATTATCATTAGTTCCGTATAAAGAAGCTTTTTCTCTAGGTCTACCACCTTCAGGTCCAGGTTCACCCCATTTAGGTTCCATTTCTGAATATCCTTGAGGTAGTTCTCCTGGTGATCCTCCTTTGGGTGTAGATACTGAACGTCTACCGTACATAGATGCTAGATCATGTGGTGTACCGTATGTAGTACCTGATTTAGCTGGATCATTACCTTCGTTTTCTATCTGTGCTATTCTAAACATAGATTTACTATCTTCACGTACTAGATCTCTTTCTTGCATATATTGATCTTCTGACATATCAAATATCTTTTCGTAGATATAATCAGAAGAGAACATTTTAGTATCTTTCATTTGAGCAGCTAAATCTACTTTTTCCTTTAGTAGAGCTATTTTCTCCTGTTCAAATACAATAGAAGGTACTGTTAATCTAAGTTCAAAGTTAGTAAGAGATTCTCCTGTAAAGCCTTGCGTGTATAAATGTACTAGAGCTATTTTAGTAAGCTCTGATTCCATTATTTTCTGTATTCTTTCTACTGTTCTGGCAAATCTTATATCTTCTGCTGCTAATGTAGCTTTACCTTGTAAGTCTCCTTCATAACCAAAATAAGCTTTTGGTATCTTTAGAGCTGCAAACATTTTTGATTGTAAGTACTCTACATCTGTTACACCGTCGTATTCTAATCCTTTAGTAGTCTCTATCTTAGTAGAAGTATCTCCCCCTCTTACTGGTAGGTAGAAATCTTCCATCATATTCTGAAGGTTAAATCGTAAGTTGTATTGACCATCTTCTCCTACATAAGGAGTCTTTTTCATTTGATTGATAGTCTTTTGCATAAACTGCTCAACCTCATTAGGTGGAATAGAACCTACATTAATATAGAACATTCTTTTCTCAGGTGCTCTCATTATACGATGTATTAACATCGCATCTTCCATAAGAGTTACTTGCTTGAATATCTTTCTTGCAGGTTCGATATAAGATCTACCGTAAGGAAGGTAGTTAGTATCTGATATTAACCTAAAATGAGCTATCTCATAGTTATCAAACTCTACTACTCTACTCTCTCCTTTTCGTTTAGGTAAGTAGTTAGGATGTTGAGAAGCTGCTATACCATCAGGATCAAGTTGAAAAATAACTTTAGATGGGTTTTCAGGATCTTCTCCTTCTCTCCTTACCATATGGTAAACTGTATAAGGTAAAACATTGTAAACTCCAAACTTCTCTGCTACTTCTAGCTTTAAGAAAAAGTCTCCGTATTTACACATGTTACGAGTCCATGACCATAAGTTAAATTCTATATTTAATACGTCATAGAATAAGTTATAAAGTACTCTTTGAATATTCTCATCTGAAGATTTTACTGAAAGGATTTCGTTTTGATCATTCTTTACAGTTGCTTCATCGGCAATAATATCTAATGCAGAAGCTATAATAGGATCTGTGTCCATTGCTTCATAATCAGAATAGAGTTGAATCCTTAATGTCTGATAGTTCAGATTAGGATTAAATATATTTTTATTATTATAAAGGTAAAGTCTAGTAAACCTATCTACTAAAGAGTTAGTTTCGTATCGTCCTGTAGTTTGTATTTGATTTACATCTGCAACTTTTAACTCGTCACCACCGACATTTCTGACTACTATATCATTAGCAAAAAGTCTACGTAGCCTACCAAAAAGTGAAGTATCCGCCATTACGGTTTATTTTTAATTATAAATAGATCTATTTTAACAACCATCTGATGTCTTCCTCACCATATGCTGTTTTAGTAAGATAAGGATTTTCTCTCTGGTAAGCAACATTTTTCATAACAGCTTTGTTTTGAGCATTAAGATTACTAAAAGAGGATAGTTGAGCTCTAGCTAAGTCCATACCTTGTTGTCTAAGTTTTAAAGCTGTATCTCTTACATAAAGAGCAGTTGCACAGGATATTATAAGGTCATCATTATACCTATCTTGAGCTTGAGGTTTACCATTTTTCCATACGAAAACTCTCATTTCTTGCATTAGCCTTTTAGATTGAATAGTAACAGATTTCTCTCTAATGTATTCAATCATCTTAGCTATTACTAAAGGTCTTGTTCTCATCGACATAGTAAAACCAGGTACAAGTTTATCACGTTCGTACTTATGCATGTATGTCTCTACAGATTCCATATTGGAAGTAGAGCTATAATATATGTTTCTGTATTCTCTTTCTAATAACTGTTCTATTGTAGCCCATCCTATATTAGCATTTTCACAAACTAATAATGCTTCGTTATATTCTGATGCTAGTCCGCATAAAAAGTTACCAAAATCTTTAGGAGATAACTTACCTTTATATTCAGCAACTTGAGTACATGTTTCTATATCAAATACATGACAAGCAGAATAGTCAGTAGAATCACCTCTAGCAACATCTGCTACTACCATATATGATTTACCGTAATCAACTCCTTCCCAAATCCATAAGTTACCATCTACTCCTCGTCTTTCTACTGGGTCTTTCTGATAAGTTTCTTCAAAGAATAACATATCTTCCGGTTCAAATACCGTATCACCAGATGCTAAGAAATCACAATCACATTCCTGTCCAGCCATTCTAGGACCTAAATCTGCATCTTGTTGATCTCTCCATTTTTGATCTCTTTCAGGATGAACTGTCCATGGTAATCTGATTGGTAAAAAACTATTTTCTCCTGATTCAGCTCTCTCCCATGTCTGATGGAACCAGTTACCTATACCGTTAGGTGTTGATAAAGCCATACATTGACCACCGGTAGCTAACGTTTGTTGAGCTGCAGTAAATGTTTCTTCTATATTATCAATAAATGCAGCCTCATCTATTAAGAGTAACGATACCGCTTCTGATCTTGCAGCATCAGTTGATGATGATTTAGCTTGTACCTTAGATCCGTTTTTTAATCTTAAAGATAGTTTATTCTTTTCAACAGAAGGTAGTTTTAACCATTTTGGTAACTCATCATACATAAAGATTACTTTAGTTACTAAGTTACGAGCTGTTGCTTGAGTAGTTGCTAATGCAAGAATGTTTTTATCTTTATGAAATAACATTAACCAAAGAGTATATGCAGAAGCTAAAGTAGATATACCTAACTGTCTTGATTTAAGAGTGATAAGGTATTGATGATCTCTGAATAAATGAAGGACTTTTTCTTGAAAAGGATATAGAGCAAATAAAATACGTCCTCTAGTAGGATGCTGTATATGGCAATACTTTTTCATAAAGTACGCCGGATCTTTAGCACACTTAATATACTCTTGTGCTATTATTTTTTTTATATCTTTTGCCATAACTTTTTACCCGAATAAATCGTCAGGATATATTTGTAATGCGGAACCGTTTGCACTAACGTATTTTATAATAGTATCAGAATCTAATGAGTCTATTTTACTTTGCGTTACTTGAGTGTACTTTATTTTACCATCTTCAGCTACATCTACTATATATCCTCCCTCTCCTGGTTTATTTTTAGCTTTTGTTGAAAGTAACTGTCTTAGTATAGATGCAGCTCCTTCTCTTGGGGCAAAACCTTGTTCTAGACCTAAATCATTTGATAAAGAATCGATTTTAGAATATATATCTTTTATTAGTTCAAATTCTTTACTTGCTTCTCTTAGATTTTTATTTGATGAAAATTTAGACATTGTACTAAATCCTCTAATAAGCTCTTTTTTATTAAAAGAATCTATTGATGGGGCTCTATCATCTCCAGTTAAGTTAGAAATAAGTACATCAAGTCCGATAACATATCCTAATTTTTTTCTAGTATCGTAATCATTTCCAAATCTACCTAAGGTGATATTTCTTTTACCGTAAGATTTAACTTCTAAACCAATAGAATCATTTATTTTTAAGTCAGGAGCATCGCTTCCTCTTCCGTCTTTTACGTTAACACCTGATCTGGATAGCAACCAGTAAAGTGCTACTTCTCCATTACCGGCTCCTTTAGTACCTGCAGTTCCTATTTCTTTACCTTGTTTCGGAGGAGTTACAGGAAATAGTTTTTTATATATCTCCATATCCTCACTATCTACTTTATCATCTTTACCTACAGAGTACTTTTTATTTACTCCTGGGATCTCTGATATTTTGTTAGTTTCTTTGAATAGGTGGTAAGATATTAACTGATCGTATTCATTGCCGTCAGCTTCGATAATAACTGTTTCTTCTTGTAAAGGTACTTCTAAATCTGATAGAATACTATCGAGTACAGCTTTATCTTTAGGATTCTTTATATCAGGAGTTCCTGATTCAGACCTATATGCCCATTCAGTATATAGTTTATCGACTATGTTCATATTATCCTTCTTCTCCTGATTCGAAGTCTATTTCTTCTCCTCCTAAGTCTTCTCCACCTTCATCACCTCCGAGGTCATCTCCTCCTAGATCATCACCGCCTTCTCCTCCGCCTGCAGCATCATCTCCGGGGAAGTCTCCTCCGCCTCCACCGCCTCCGGCGTCAGTGTCAAAATCTCCGCCTTCTTCTTCTCCTGCTCCTTTCATAGGTGCTTCTTTATATAGAATAGCTAGTTTATCGATTGCTTGTTGGTAATCTGCTATATTAGATAGTACGTATCTCTTTCCAAGTATTTGAGCTTCGAAAGTTTTACCTGTCCATTTTAAAATATAATCTTGACCGTTTTTTAAGTTTACTCTAAAAGAGGTTGGTCTTGGAGATATCCAGTCTATAGATTCTACAAACTCTTTGAAGTCTTCTGTTTGAAGTTTTACAAGAGCTTGTTTTACAGTAGGAAACTTTGCTAGTATGGTATCGGTAGCATCCTCTAACACTGTTTCAGGTCCAGCGTCTTCATCTGGTTCTTCTTCTGGTGTTGGTTCCTCTTCCTCTTCAGAAAGTTTATCTAGCATAGATTCGTTTAAACCTTGTGGGATGTTAGTATCTAATACTTCAACTTGTTCACCTTCTAACTCATCCATTATACCAGGGTCATATTCATCTACACTAAAGTAGAGTATAACTCCATCCGGGTCATCTTGAATTTCGTATTTGATACCAAATATGTCTTCTAATACTACTTGTGCAGCATTTTGACTTCTAGCATCTTTAGAAATTTTTATATAGAAATATCTATCTGGAGCTTCATTAAGCTCAGTAAGTACTTCAGCGTATGCTTCTAGTATAAGATTATTTAAATGAGATTTTTTCATCTTATAGTTATTTTATAAGTCTTGTCCTAATCTACCAAACTCTATGTTAATACCTACTTCTTGAGTAAACTGATCTAGAAATGTTCTGATGTCATTTCCGAAGTAATGACGTGCCATAAACTCTACAACCTCGATTACCTCTGCTTGTTCGTCGCCAGAAGATTCCATAGCTCTTTGTTTAATAAGTTCTATAAAATCATCTCCTCCTGCTACTCTTTCTTCTACTGATGTATCTAACTCTTGTCCTGCACCAGTTCCAGCTACTGCAGAGTCTAACTGATCTTCTAGTTCTTTTTTACGAGCTGTATGTTGTTTAAGTGCTGCTACGATTTTTGCTTTCTTTTCACCTTCAGCAGTTTTGTAATGCTGTGCTAGTTGTTTCATTTTACCAACTAAAGCATCATATTCTTTTTTGATTGCATTTGCAGAAGCTTCTTCTACTCCTTCTTCTAAAGCAAGTTGATCTAAAGCTGGTTGCTTTTCTTCTGCTTCTAAGTAGTGTTGAGCTGAAGAAATAAACTCTCTTGCTTTAATAACCTTACCTTGCCACCAATGTGGGAAATCTACTTCACCGTCAGACTTATCATACTTATCTAACTGCTTGTAAAGCTTAGCAGCATAAACTGCAATGTCATATACATCATTTTTAAGCATGTCAGGCTCATCATCTTGATGACCTACGTCAAGATCTCCTTCTGCTTCAGGTTCTTCTGGTACTTCGTCTGCTTGAGGAAGCTCTACTGGTAGCTCTTCTTCTTCCATACCTGGTGGTTGGTGCATTGAAGAACCAGCATGTTTATTTGCTAACTCTTCTGGTGATAGCTCATCATCGTCTTCACCTTCCATTTTATTAGCATTTTGCATTAAAGCATGTATTTTTGCTATAGTCTCTTGGTCTTTTGGAGTTAATCTTTTCATACGTTCGTGTTCTTGAGATTCTTCATCTCCGGGTTTCATTTCTGATGTTAGTTTGACATTGATTCCATCATCTGCTAAGTCAGCGGCTTTCTTTTCATCATCGGTAGAGACTACTCCTTTATCTGCTTCAAGTAGTTGTTTTTGAAGTGATTCTCGTAATACAGTGAGTTTATGTTTAGTTTCTTTAACGTCCAATGTAGTATTTTTATTATATGTGCCGTTTTGTATTTTTTCCAATGTAAGTTCACATTGTGATAAACGATCTTTGATTTCTTTGTATGTCATCTTCGAAAATGTTTTGTATACGTATATAAATAAATAGTCTAAGTATTACTACTATAAATAACCCTGTAAGGTATACCTGTTTTTAAAAGAGTATATCCTAGAGCTACTCCTTCTCCATTTCCTACTCCACCCTTATGTCCATGGTGTTTATAAGAGTTAGATGTAAAAGGATCTTTCATATTATTAAATATA
>Ga0181400_1001180_pt1 | contig 10929 bp, 7 predicted proteins | sample 23SPOviralmetaG_FD_130129 | JGI IMG/M metagenome (GOLD analysis project Ga0181400, IMG submission 130129) | Marine viral communities from the oligotrophic San Pedro Time Series (SPOT) site, San Pedro Channel, CA, USA - 23 SPOT_SRF_2011-06-22 | ecosystem: Environmental > Aquatic > Marine > Strait... | reverse complement strand
AAGTATGGATCTATTCATTAAAAATAATATGGCTGATGGTTCATCATCAGATGTTGATGATGTATTTGAAATTGCATCTATGTGTATTGATCAAATCGTAGACGGTGAGGAAGTATATGAAGCTTCTAATTCTTCTAAGAAAGAGATCAATGAATTTTTAGAAGGAATGGATACAAAACAATTCTTGAAGGTACAGAAATTTTTTGAGACTATGCCAAAATTATCTCACACAGTTTCTGTTACAAACCCAACTACTAAGGTAACGAGTGAAGTAGTAATTGAGGGTCTAGCAAGTTTTTTCTGATAGCCCTATCCCATGAGTCACTTGAAAATTATTACAAAGTTAACTTTGCTATGATGCAACATCACAAATATAGTTTAACTGAATTGGATAATATGATTCCTTGGGAAAGGGAGATTTATGTTCAGATGCTAGTTGATTATATTAAAGAAGAAAACGAACGTCAAAAGAACCAACAGAGTTAATATGGCCGCACCACTTGCTGCAGCAATAATACCCGTAATCAAAGGACTCTTAGCATCAAGTGCTAAAGGAGCCATTGCTGGAGCGGGCCGCAGTGCTTTGATGACAGGTGTTAGAGCGGGAGCTAAGGGCGGATTAAGACAAGGAATAAAATCAGGAGTAAGACAAGGCGCAAGAAATACCATGAGAGGTGGTGGCGTCGGTGGTAGAGGTGGAGGTAATCGCGGTAGTGGATTAGTTAAACAAACAAATGACTCTGCTATTACTAGATCTGAGAATGGTGGTCTTGCTGTGCAAGGTAGAACCATCAAAGAAGGAGGAGCTTTAACTCCATCAATAGGACCAACCAGTCAAAAATCTTCTGCAATTGTAAAGACTGGACCTACCAAAGATAATGTACTTGGTTTGTTAGAACAGATAAAACAAACTGCAGATAATATTCTCGAAGTTGAAGTAAAAGAATTAGATAATGATAATAAAGAATATAAAGATACAAAGAAAGAACAAGAGAAAGAAAGAAAACTATTAGAAAGTGAAAAGAGAGACGAAGAAGAGAATAAACAAGAAGAGAAGAAAGCAAAAAAAGGAAGGAAGAAAAAAAATCCTGTAGTATCAGCTGCTAAAAAAGGTCTTGGTAATATATTTGATTTCCTGATTGGAATCTTTAAAGATTTTATTTTATATAAGGTTTTAGATTGGATTGCTGATCCAAAAAATACAAAAAAGGTAACACAACTAGTTAAGTTTGTAGGAATGATTCCTAGTGCTATCAAATTTGTGTGGGAAAAATTCATAGAACCGTGGTGGAAATTTACTACGAATTATTTCGGCGGTGGATTTAAGATATTCATGTCTTTCTTTGAATTATCTAAAGATCTTATTACACTTAAGTGGTTAACAAATCCAGGTGAATTTTTCAACACCTTGATGGAGATTCCTAAAACATTAATAGAAGTTATACCAGGAATCATTGGTTCTTTATTAGATGCACTTACCGGTGGCGCGGTAACAAAAATTGGTGATCTAGTTAGTGGTCTATTTAATAATCCATTGAAAGGAATTGATCTTGGTAGTGTAGGAAATCTACTTGGAAATGCTGCAAATTTTGTTAAAGGATTACTTGGTAATGCTTGGAATGGTATTACTAGTTTTGTTGGCGGTTTGTTTAGTGGTGGTAAAAAAGAAGATACACCAAATAAACCAGAAACACAAACACCTCCTTCGTCTACACCATCTACACCATCTACACCTGGATCATCTCCTACAACTACTACACCTGGATCATCTCCTACAACTACTACACCTGGAGCACCTAGTGCTACTAGTAAACAACCAACTGCAAAAGCTAAGAAAGCACAGACTACAATTAAATCTTTAGATACATCTCAGAAAAAGTTTGATACGATGGTTGGTAACCAGGGAACTGGTGAGACGATTAAATTTAAGAATGTTGGTAGTTTTGTAAGCGGTAAAAATTTCTTTGGTCAGGGTGAAGATAAGTATTTTGATCCTGAAGGAAATCCTCTCTCAAAAGAAGAATTTATGGCTACACTTTCCTCACAGAGGAAAAGATTTACTAAACTATCAAAGGAGACAAAAACTATTGATGTGAAAACGGAAACAGATGGAAGTATGAGTGATCTTGCAGGAATGCAAAGGTCTATTAATGATGATCAACGGGCCCTCGGTATTGCTCGCGGCGGCGGTGGTGGTAATCCATATGGTATGGAAGTAACTTCAACGATGGGAAATAGGTCACTTACTTTATCTCCTGGTTTACATATGGGAATTGATATTAGTAATGGTAAATCTGGAGCACCACTTCAAGCGTTTACTGATGCAACTATTACTGGTGTTGGTGTTGATGCTGGTTATGGTAACTGGGTTGCATGGACAGACGCTGCTGGTTTAGAAAACTTCTATGCTCATATGAAAGCACCATCTCCATATAAAACTGGAGATAAAGTAAAGGCGGGAACTAAAATTGGTAATGTGGGGGATACTGGAAGAGGGACAGGACCACATTTACATTGGGAGATGTCTACAAAACCAGGTGACACTGGTAGGTCAAAGGCAGCAGTTCTTTCTAGAATTAATCCTCTAACACAGTATGCTCATACTGCACCATTTGGTGGATCAACTGCAAAAGTTGAAGGGTCAGAAACACCCCCACCCCCACCGAAACTTCCACCTCCTCCTGGATCTACTCCTCCAAATTTGGGATCAACTCCACCAAGAACAGGATCTAATTTAGGTTCTGCACAACAGGAGAGTAGATCTTTATCTTCTGGAGTACCTAAAAAACCTAGTCCTACCGTTATTAATAATTCATCTTCTACTCAAGCAGTCCAAACGGCAACTGAAACAGCTGTTGGTAGTACTCTTCCTACATCTGGTTTGTGGGCAATTTATAGTTACCAGTTATAAGTAAATGTCAGATATTAACGTAACAGCTCACGGTATAAATCCAGAAACAGGTGAATATCTTTCACCCTCAGAGAGAAAAGCACTCTTTAAAAAAGGGAAGATGGGTAGTAAGGTTGACCCATCAGTGTTCAAAAGTGGTGTTGTCTCTGGTGTTAAAGCGGCACAAAATGTTAGACAAAAAGCGGAATCTGATGTTGGAGATTTTGCTCAACAGGAACGTGACCTGGATGTATTAAATGATGCAGCTGCTGGAGGAGGAAAAGGAGCTATTGTTCCTTTCACAGAAGTGTTCTCTAATGAAAAACCTCCCGTAGAAAACGTAAGAGTTAATGTTGATGATGCATCACCTCAAGAAGCTGAAGAGTCAAAAGAAAGTTTTAAAGATGCTCTTAAAAAATTATTAGAAACTCTTAAGAGGATAACTAACTTAAAAAATAAACAAAAGAAATCATCTAAAAAAACTGATAATTTAAAGGGTAAGAAGAAAAAAGAAAAGAAGAAAGAAAGAAAAACTCCTGGTAGAGATATCTTTGGTGTCGGTAGAAAAATTAAAGGTAAGGTGGCGAATGTTTTTGGGGATATCTTTGGAATGTTTGGTGACATTATAGCGTTTGCAGCTTTAAATTGGATATCAAATCCTAAAAATAAAAAAGCTGTAAAAGGTATTATCGCATTCATGGGTCATGCATTTAAGTTTATAAACTCATTTGCTTCATTTTTTATTGATAATACTCTAACAGGATTATCACAACTTTTAGGACCAGATAGTAGTATTGGTGATAGGATTAGTGGAGCTCTTAAACTAATAGGGAGTTTCTTTATGCTTAAGTGGATGAGAAATCCATTTAAGATTATTAAAGATGTTAAAAAACTTCTTGGTATTTTCAAAAAATTTGGTAAATTTGTAAATAAAATTTTTGGAAAACCAGTTAGGATGATCCAGAATTTTGTTCAAAAATCTTTGAACAAGACTCTAGGTAAAACTTTCATGAGTAAACTTTTCAAACCATTGAGAAGATTTATTATTCAAGTTGGTGGTAAAAGTTTATTTAAACTTCTTGGTGCAGTTGGAAGAGGATTTACTAAGATGATTAGTAGGATTCCTTTTGTTGGAGCTTTACTAGAATTCTTTTTAGATGTATTTGTATTCAAAAAACCTCCTACTAAATCTGCTTTTAAAGCGATAGGTTCTGCATTAGTTGGATCTCTTGCTGCTGCTGTTGGAGGACCATTTGGTGCTTTCCTTGGTGGTTGGATTGGTGGTGGTATTGGTGAAAAAATATATGATGGATGGTTTGGTAGTGGACCTAGTACCGATAAAGAGGATGAAGAGGGTAAAAAAGAATCTGAAAGTGTAAAACCAAAAATGATGTCTGAGAATGAATTCTACAATACAAGAGTAGATGCAGATACAGACTCAAATTCATATGATCTTCTTTTGGGAGCAGATACATATGAAGAATATAAGACAAAATTTGGACCTCAACAGTCTCAGAATACTTCAGGATATACTGGACAGGTTCCATCAGCAGGAACAAATGCAAAAGCATTGTTGAATACTATTAGGTTTGCTGAAGGGACATCTCACGCAGAAGGTTACAACACTTGGTTTGGTGGTAGAACTGACATGGACTTAACATCCATGACAATCAATGAAGTCGTTCAGGAACAAAAAAGAAGACTAAGTAATGGTGAAGCGACTTATGGTAGTTATACATCTGCTGCTGTAGGTGCATATCAGATGATGGAACCTGAAGTTTTTGCTGTAAAGGCTGGTTATGATCCATCAACAACTAAATTTACTCCTAAAGTTCAGGATAGAATGGCAATTGCTGGTTATATGAAAGGACAAGCAAGAATGTCTCAATCACAAATTGATGCTCCAATTAGCAGGGAACAAATTGCACAGATAGCACCTGTATGGGCTTCTCTACCTATGATGAATGGTCAGAGTAGATATAATCAACCAGTAAAAAGTTTTGAGACATTACAAGCCGTTTATAATAAGAGTCTTGGACAAGGTGGTGGATTGAATCCAGTATCCAGAAGAAAAATAAGTCAACCTAAATCTGCAATGTTAAAGAAATCATCATCTAGTTCAATGATGCCATCTATGAGTACTGAGTTTGCAATCAACGAAAAAATAAAAACTAATAACATAATCGAACAACCAATAATAATAAACAATGGAGAACATAATGTCATGTCAGTAAACACTACTGGTATCACTACTCTAAATAAAGATAAGCCGACCAATCCAGTCCTTAGTAGGTTATAATGGCAAATCAATTTTCTGGAGATTTTTCTTTAAAAGAAGTAACTCTTTATAACGTATACAATAACGATCCTACAGATATAAAAAATCTTGTGATGGAAATTAATTTGTATGAAAGTGTTGTATCTTCTGCTCTCCAGGCGGAACTCTTGATTCAAGATATTGGGCAAAATTTGATCAGCAGTATGCCTATTGTTGGTCAAGAAAGAATTCAGATAAAAATTGGAAGTAATAATAAAGTATATGATTTAAATTATTACATTTATAAAATAGATGCACGTACAATCATTGAGAAAGATCAGACATATGTTATTCATGCCGTTTCTATTGAAGGATTGAGAAACGAGAACTTTAGAATATGTGAAAGAATAGATGGTAAGAATTCTGAGAAAGTTATTGAAGATGTAATAAGACGGAGCGGTTTCTCTACAAAATCACTTAAAACAGATAATTCAGTATTTCCATTCGATATGTATGTTCCTAACTGGAGAGTCTTTGATTTATTTAATTGGTTGTCAGTTAGATCTGTTCCTGACTATAAAAAAGATTCTATTGGGTTTCTTTTTTATGAAACGTTTGAGGGTTATAGATTTAAATCTATTGATCAACTAATAGATCAACAATCGTATCCTTCTCCAAACATTAGTTACAAGTATTCACAGGCAAATGCTGATACTGTATCAACATCAGATTCTGATAAGTACAGGGTCATGAACTTCAGTTTCCCTAAAGTGTTTGATGTCTATGATGATTTGAGAGCTGGTGCTTTTTGTCACCAAGCAATTTATCTAGATGTAAATAGAGCAACCTATCGAGTATTTAAAACTAACGCTGACGAATTTTGGGATAAGAGTTCTCATCTAGAAAAAACTAAACCATACTTAAGTAATGGTCAAGTTCAAATGTTAGATAGAGGTAGTAGATATATCTATAGACCATCTACAATCAGTACATTTGGTGATTGGGATGACAATCAAAGTGATGTTGAGAAAGACAATATTGATGATATGAACAAAAACTTTGAGAAAGCATTTTACAGATATTATTTTATGCAGTATAATACTATCGACATAACTGTACCTGGTGATTTAGAAAACAGAGCTGGTAATGTTATTAACATAGATATTCCATCACCTTCTGAATCATCATCTACTAGTGTCAAACCAGATAAGAGGGCTAGTGGTAGGTACTTGGTTACATCTATCAAACATACTATTCTAAATAGAAGTGAACTTCGTACTTACATTACATTATCTAGGGATTCCTATGGAGGAAAACCAATGCCTGATACAAAACGATTTGAGAATCGAACAAACCTAGACGGTACTAATTAAACAATCATGGAAAACATCGAACAACATATTGAAAAGGATAGGAAGATCCTTGACAATCCTTTAACTTCACCAAACCAACGTCGTCATATTGAAGGAGAACTTCATGAGTTGGAAGTGTATGCTCACAATCATCGTAAAGAAATTGAGGAAGGAGATCATCATGATCCTTCTCCACTAGAACTTTTTTGTGAAATGGAACCAGAAGCAGACGAATGTCGTATTTATGAGGACTAATGTCAACATATAATCCTTCACATCCTTCTACTAGTTTCATCGGTAACGATGATTTTAAATGGTGGTTGGGCACAGTAAAAAATGCTGATGATAAGGATGCAAAACTTGGTAGAGTTAAAGTAAACATTCTTGGGTATCATAGACCAAACGAGAAACCATCTAACTTACCATGGGCTATTGTATCTGGACCTACAACATCCCCTGGTGTTCATGGGGCAGGATCTGCTGGCGCTCAATTAAAAGCAGGAAGTTTTGTTATAGGATTTTTTCTAGACTATCCAGACTGTCAACAACCTATTGTATTGGGTACACTTCTCAGTAAAATCAAACCAGTTTTTGATAAGAATAGTCAAGAAGCAAAAGACTATATTAGAGGTGTTGACAATGTTATTAAAAAACAAAATACATCAGAGAGTGGTGTCAACGAAGCGGCAACTCCTCCAGAAGATAGATCATCTACATCAGATGCAGCTGCAGTAGCGGAACATTCTATTTCTAATCCATCAGGTAAACTCACAAAAGTTCCTCTTGCTGATGGAAAAAATGCGGGTGGTAAAACATTAAATACTAATCTTTCATATGCTGTGACAGCTGTAGCAACAGCTATAGCTCAAGCAAGAAAAGTTGATAACGCAGAAACTGAAATTACTGTTGAAACTGATACAGAAGACCAAACTTTATTTGTAAAAGACACACAAGACTTTCCATGGAATGGATGGTTACAAATAGGTAGTGAGAAGGTAACATATACTAATAAAGATGAGGGGAAATTTGTATCAGTTGTCAGAGGTGGAGACGGAACTAAAGCAGTAGTTCATCAACCTGGTACTAAAGTTAGACTGATAACAAAGAGTGAATACTTAGGGGTTGATGAGGATGAAGACGGAAATAAAACGGAAGGTGATCTCCTAGGAACCTTTACAGATACTCTAGTTGATATCAAATCATTTGTTGATGATCAACTTGACATGATCAAGAATTCTTTGTACTGGCTTGTTAATCAGGTCAAATCCTGGTTGATGGGTCAAGCAACTCAGATCATGAATACACTTGGATATTCTATTCCTTCACCTGGACCTGGTGTTACCAAGACTATCACTGAAGCAATTATGTTTATTATTAGACAGATTGCATGTACATTTGATGCTACTCTTATTGATAGTCTGTTTGGTATTATTAAAGATGCTATAGATTCATTATATAATACTGCAATGGATATCATTGACTCCGTTGAGTGTGTATTTGATGCAATTTTTGAAACCATTTTCAACATTACAGATCTAGTTCAGCAGGTAATTGATACTGTTAATGATATTGCATCTGGTATCAGTGGTCTTGATTTAGAGAATCTATCTGATTTATCTCAGATCAATGTAACTAGTGTTTTAGATTTTATTTTCCAACTTCTAAAAATTGGTTGTTATAAAGATACCGAAGATCCATACGCAATATCATTTGACTCTTGTGCAATTGGTTTTGCTTTAGATTGTGGTATTGGTAGTGGAAAGGGTGTTGGTGCATCCATTGCTGGAATCAAAGGTAAATTAAATCCACAGTACACAAGAATTATAGGACAGTTCTCTGAAACTGGCACAATGGTCTTGATGGATGACACTCCATACAATACAAGACTTGTTATTGAACACGGTCCTAGTAAATCTGGTATTCATATTTCAGATAACGGTGATGTTAGAATTACTAATGCACAGAGAAAGACAGAAGTTGTAATTAAAGACAATGATATTGTTGTACATGGAAATGTCAACATGATGGTTGATGGAAACTATCACTTAAAAGTTGGTAAGGACTATCACTTAGAAGTTTTAGGTCATTATAATTTATCTGTAAATAAGGAAAGTAAATTAACTTATTATGGAGAACATAAATCAATATACAAGAATGACTCTAGAATAGAAGCTACAAACGGACTAGCATTAACAGCTTCCAAGCTTGGACTATCTGCATCTGGTCAATATGAATTGTTCTCTCCAGTTGCAACTAATTGGGTCAATGAAATGAATAATATCTGTATTGGATCATTTAATGTTATTACTACATTCTATAACAAACATGTAGGACTTAATAATTTTACTCAAGTTGTAGGTAACAATATCTCGAATAGAATTGGAACATCATTTGAAATTGGTATTGGATTATCAAATAAAACTCAACTTGGAAGTGAGCAAGATTGGTATGGCGGTACTTATAGTGAGATTGGTACTGGAATATGGAGTGAAAATAAATTATCCGCTGATCAAAAGAATACTTTAGGGGTAACATCTTTACAAAAATCTGCTGCATCATGGGAAGCTATTACTGGTGCAAAATTCTTACAAACAACTGGTTTGTTTTCAGATACTGCTCAAGGTATTAAGTTTAGTAATTCAGCTGCTATCTGCTTTAATCAAGCACCACTTAACGTCACTTCTTGACATCTGATAGGTTTCATAGTATACTGGTATCACGACAGGAGAGCTTCATGAACGTAAGACCCGATTCAACTTTACATTCAGTCAAAGTTAATATGTTAACAAGAGTAGTTACTTTGATAGGTCATGATGGAGAGTCAGTGGAGGTTGAGAATAATACTGCTAATGAATTTGTCCAGATGTGTACCTTTATCAATGAATCTTTGACCGATGATATGATAGAGTATACTTATTGACATCGCACGGAACAGAGTGTATAATGTATAGGTAAGAGGTCAAAACCTCAGTGAAATTCCGGCTTTGTTTACCAAAAAGTCGGCAAAAAAATCCCGGGCCAAAATCAATTGTGGGCCTTTTTGGGACGGTGGTGGAATTGGTAGACACACCAGACTTAAAATCTGTCGAGCATTACGCTCATGAGGGTTCAAGTCCCTCTCGTCCTATTTTTTTACTCCGTAAATATCCTATTTTACAACGGAAAAACTCTGGTAAATAAAGGGTTTTGGTTGTATAAATAAATCCAGGATATCCAAGCGCTCGGAGATAACACACATGGCTCTAACAAGAGTAACCTCAGGTGGAATTGCACCTGGTGTTGAAATTAAATTTAATGCCCAAAACGAACCCCAGATGACAGGTAACTTACCTGCCGTTAGTTTTAATGGGGATACTGACACTGGTATGTACCAATCTGCAGCAAATGAAATTTCATTTGCTACTGCAGGAATTAAGAGATTTACCATTGGTGCAGATGGTAAACTAAAGACATATAGAGATGCATCTGATACAGACGGTAGTATTGTTGGTGGTACAAACCCAGACTTTGATAATGCAACAAATATCATGTTGTATGTCAATCAATCTGACTTGAATGCAACTGACTCAATTGGTAATACTGGTGGTAATGTTAATAGTCCATTCAAAACGATTGAAAGAGCACTTCTAGAAGCCGCTAGAAGAAGTTATGTAGCTGATACAGGAAGTAGTAATCCCGGCGCCGGTGGTGATCACGAAAATGACAGGTTTGAAGCATATACCATTATGGTTATGCCTGGTGATTACACTGTTGATAACAGACCAGGTGTTATTGGCACTTCAAACCTAAATTTCGGTACATTTGAAAGTGAACTTTATAAGTTCAACCCTAAAAATGGTGGTATTGTCGTTCCTCGCGGTACTTCAATTGTTGGTTATGATTTAAGAAAAACTGTCATTAGACCAAAATTCGTTCCTAACCCATCATCGACTCTGGGCGCAGATACTGGTGATCAGGTTGGAGCAGCATATCAGTCAAATTCTACGACTATTGATGCTGCAAATATGATCGAGAAGGCGCGTGGATATATTGTAGAACAGGCTTTCCTTGCTGCTGATGCACAGTTCCCATCTGTACTCAAAATCAACTCTACATGTCAAAGAGACATCGGTCTAGTTGTTGATGCATGGATTTCTGACCTTCGCGAAGGTGGTAACGAAAGTACATTCATTGCTGGTGAAAGATACACAAACGGTGTTGCTCTACAACATGTTACTGGAACCAATGAAAAAACTGCTACATTATGGGCAATTGACTATGCAATGACAGTCGCTATTAAGGCTGCTCATGCATTTGGTTCTGGTTATACTCATACATCACTTTCTGGTAGTACAGTTGCAAAACCAACATATACAGTTGGTGTAGAATATCAGTCCTCCGGTGACTGTTCAAGTATTGATACTGGTCTTGCAGCACTTGGTGGTGCTGTT
>Ga0181400_1001178_pt1 | contig 10948 bp, 8 predicted proteins | sample 23SPOviralmetaG_FD_130129 | JGI IMG/M metagenome (GOLD analysis project Ga0181400, IMG submission 130129) | Marine viral communities from the oligotrophic San Pedro Time Series (SPOT) site, San Pedro Channel, CA, USA - 23 SPOT_SRF_2011-06-22 | ecosystem: Environmental > Aquatic > Marine > Strait... | reverse complement strand
TGTTGGACGATTTTTTGGCAAGTGGTGGTTGGTTTTTCAGTGGCGCGGACAGGAAACGTGTGGCATTTGAAGATGGCGGGGTCTACTACAGAAGAAACTTTTGGTACTCTTGGCGCAGCTATGCGCTGTGCGTACCTACTTGCTGATGGATTCAAGAACTGGCAGGCAGATAGCGATGCAGGAGCTGTTGGAGGCGTGTAGCACTAGCTGGGTGTCTGACATCATGCGGGCCACGTTGTTCTTGCAGCGGGCGGAAGAAGTGCGGACTGGTTGCCGAAAACAACGTACCCGGTCACGCACCAGGCAAAACAACGGCGCTAAGACAAAAGCGGCGAAGCTGGATCAACCTCTGATTTGGTAGTGTAGTATATGCGTATTCGCGTTAAGTTAATTGAGTACAAGGCACGGGGCTAAAATCTACGTTCAGCTACTGCTGGACCCTAATAGAGCAGAGCTGCTACAAGATATGGCCGAAGAGCAAGGAAAACGTAGCACTGCTCTGATGCGCGAGATTCTTTACTCGCACCTGGAGCGAACGCTACCCTCCGCTGTTTATGGAGAAGCTGAGGCTAGGGATCACGCGGTTTGGAGAGAGTCTGTGAGTAACAGGGTGAATGGGCGCACCAGGAAAAGGAAGGAGGCCCAGGCTCAGTGCCAGGTAGAGCCGCCGGTTCAATGCCCGATAAAAGCTGAGTAGGGATAGTGTGTTACTGTATCAGGGTTCTGGTTACCCCTGTTCATGACACGCTACGCATTAGCTCGTTCCACCTCTGATGGTTTACAGTATCTGGCCGCTGCTTACGGCAACTCAGGCGACGGCATTGCCTACACTCCGATGCGTATTGACGCCGGAACGTATGTAACTGTTGAGAAAGCTGTAGATGTATGTCGGACGCTTCACCAAAATAGTTACGGTGACTTTTTTGTTGTTCCGGTGGAGGAGATTTAATGGTTGATACTTTGGCTGCTTATCTGGCAGAGATTGGACGTTACCCTCTGTTGACTAAAAATCAAGAAATACTCCTAGCGCGGCATGTTGTTATATGGGTCAATGACAAAGACGCCACGGATAGACAGAAGCGTATGGGTAAACGGGCTTTTGAAAAACTCGTCAACTGTAATTTAAGATTAGTCGTTTCTATCGCTAAAAAATTTCGCAATAGAGTAACTAAAGCTGAGTTGCTCGATCTTATCCAAGAAGGAAACATCGGGCTGTCTCACGGTATCAAAAAATTCGACCCAGAGCGTGGGTACGCCCTCTCTACTTATGTTTACTGGTGGGTACGGCAAGGCATCACACGTTACCTGAGTTGTAGTGACAGAATTATTCGGCTGCCTTCCCATGCTGGTGAGGTGCTTGCAAAACTTAGGAAGTGGACGCCTAGTTTCTTTTTAATTCACGGGAGGGCTCCAACACTTAAAGAGTCAGCAGAGTTTTGCGAAGTTACAGAAGATAAGATGCGACTTTATCTCGACAACTCTTACGATGCAAGCAGCCTAGACAAGCCTATTAACAGTACAGACGGAGAAACTACCTTGCTTAGTTTGGTTCCTGTTGAAGACGATATATTAGGAAAAGTTGAAAATAATATACGTTTGGAGGCTATGGACAGTCTGCTGGAACGTTTGAGTCCTTCCGAAAAGTATTTAGTGCTTAGGTATTACGGGATATACGGCAATGACGCTGTTACCTTAACGGTGCTGGCTAAGGAAGTAGGGCTGTCAAGAGAGAGAGTAAGACAGAAAATTTCAAACAGCCTGAAACGGCTTAAGCTGTGGTCGGCACAACACCCTCTTCTTTGATGACTCGTTTAACGCTCGAAGGGTTTACAAACTTTTTCCGTTACTTTCAGGGTGAGACGCACCAGCTAGACGCTATAGGTGAACTCTGGCGGTGTATGCCAGTTCAGCTCCTAGAAGAAGAAGCGGATTGGATAGTTAAATACAGGACATCCTCAGCAAAAGAAAAGCCCAATGCCATCAGTGTGATTAACGCAGCTGGCTTGGCTCTCATAAAAGAATTTGAAGGGTTGAGGCTCGATGCCTACATTTGTCCCGCTGGAGTGTGGACTATTGGGTACGGCTCCACTGGCGATCACGTTTACCCTGGTCAGCGCATAACCGAGCCAGAGGCTGAGGAGCTGCTGAGAAAAGACTTATGGAGGTTTGAGGATTGCGTTAGTTCTCAGGTGAAGGTAAGCCTGACTGACAACGAATACGCAGCTCTGGTGTCCTTCGCGTTCAACTGCGGCTGTGGTGCGTTCCAGGGATCAACCCTGTTGCGTCGACTCAATGCAGGTGAGCCCAAACCACGGGTGTTTAGTGAGGAGTTACCTAAGTGGGTCAGAGGAGGTGGACAGGTGTTGCCTGGTCTAGTGCGTCGTCGAGAGGCTGAGGTTGCACTTGCGTTGAGCTGAAGGTAGGATCGATTTTCAACCACCTTTTCGAGGTCGGCTTGTCGTGAAGTAGCCGGGGAGCTGCTTGTCAACAGTCATGCGGGCGCGTGAGCCGGTGACACTCCCCCCCCCCATTTAGCTTTTAAGAGGGGATAAACGGCAGTGGCTCGTTTCCTTTCGCGACCCAGGCTAAAAACGCTACATAATCCCGGTTGTTTGGGTCTGTAGGAACAGAAGACGGATTGCCTTCTACATCAGTTCTGAGGAGGTCAGTCTCTGTGGCATCCAACCACCTGTATGTGTAAACAGGTGGAACGATTTTATTAAGAACGGTCTTAGAAGCTGCGGCTTTGACTTTTGATGAGCGAGGCATTTTTAGAAAGCAAGGGGATCAATTAACTGAATGCTGCCGTAACTAATTAAAGTTCCGCTTCAGCGTAATACCCGTAACGGTAAAAATCTCCTGTGACTAAGCCGGATCCTCCCAGCATATAAGTCCACCCGCCCCTGTTGACGGAAACTGCGGCAAAATTAGCCCCAACATCAGTAGTTACATTGTTGTAGGCTGCGACTTTCCCCGGCGTAAAATTGCTCGGACTAACTATCGTTACCGTAGGCGTTGCTCGCATACTTCTTATGAAGTAACTGCTTGCAGCTATTCTTGATACGGATATAGCTGGGCCAATGATGCCAGGTGCAGCTTCTCCAGGGGAATCTTGATAGTACCTTTGACATTCAGAAAGAACATCCCCGTAAGATTCATACTCGAAGGGAGTGGCTACAGATCCTATCTCTATCTGAACGCCTGTCACATTAAACGTATTACTTGTAGTGTCTGCCCAGGTGTTGGCATCAGAAGCAAGACCCCATTTCGAGTCGTTACTCCAAGAATCAGCAGTTCCGTGAGCATTTGAGCCAACGTCTAACGCAAAAAGAAGTTCTAAACCTGAGCTTGATCCAGTCTCCCAAGTTCCGTCAGTGCATCCCGGTATTGTCAGCGTAATATAGTTCCAATCAGCGTTTGGTAAATTGTATTGTTTAATATAGCTTCTATCCATAAGAAGATTTCTGAGAGTAATGGAATAGTTGCCTGGAACACTTGACCGCGCCCAGAAAGACACAGTAATTGTCTTTGCACTGGCAGTTCCATAAGCTAGTCGCGCCGTGTTAAAACCTTCTATTTGTTGAGTAACTAACAGCCAGTCGTCTACGCCTAAAGCACCTCCTGTTGTTCTGGTGTATTGAAGGGAGTTAATAAATCCGCTGCCAGTTGGTACGTCGGTACTCTTATCTAGGTTTATATCGCTAATTGTTGTCGCGGTGCGAAATCTGTCTATTTGATAGGTAGCATTACTTGGGTTGACAAAAGTGGTACTTCCGCCGTTCAGTAAATATAACCTTTGACAAACAGTCATCCCGCCATTGATTATCAAGTTTCTGTTTCCGGCTAATTGGCCGCCGTTTTGCGATGCTGTTTGAATATCACCCTGAGAAGTAATGTTGCCATCCGTAGCGATTCTGCCATCACCGTAGATACTTATAGTTTGAGCAGCAGTTCCTGTTGTATAGCCAAGAAAGATATAATTAGTTGTATCGCCTGAGGCAACGACTGTGCCGTTGCGTAATTGAGTGCCTGTATTTGCCCCTTGATAGGGATCAGCCTTAGCTTCGATTATTGATGCAGTTGTTTTGATATTGCCAGTCGCATCGATGCTACCGTTACTATTCAGCGTAATATTAGGAGATAAGGGTAAGGTTCCTCCGATCAGGACGCTGTTCGTACCACTATCAGTAACAAGATCAGGGCTTCCAACCTGGCCCAGTCCTAGATACCTTCTATTTACAGCACTAAGATTCAAGGAACTCTGACTATCTCCTCCTGTTGTGTCAATCTGAAAGCGACCTGTAGTTGTAGATCCAGAATCATCAAAGATCGCAAGAGTGGCACCAGACGTACCAGTGGCCTTTGTATGGATAGGGGCTCCTGGCGCAAAAGGCAGTCCTACACCTAGTGGGCCAACCGCAGTGATGCTGCTATTCAGCTCTAACGTGTCTGCTGCATTGACAGGAGTGATGTTTCCACTGCTCCTACTCCAAATCTCTGAATTTGTTAGAGCTGTGTCCACAAATTCAGTTGTTGCTATGCGTGTGCTGTTGTCCGCAGGTAGCTGCGTTGGGGCGGTTGGATTCCCAGTGAATGCCGGACTCGCAAGTTCGGCCTTTTTATCTAATTCGACTTTTAATCCGGCAGGGTGAACTGCCAATGTGCTCGATGTTCCGGCTGTTGTTTCAGCGGAGGTGGCCAGCTCGACAACTCCGGCCTGAGTTTGGCTTGCGCTATCGACGCCAATTGTGGTGGTTCCACTAACGGTTGTCGCAGTGACGGGAGACGTACCAACGATTGATGTGATAGTCGGGCTGATGGCAGTACCGACCCAGGCAGTGCCCGTGTAGACCTTCAGCTCAGGTTGGGCACCTGAAATGTCCAGCCAAAACGCGCATTTTATATCTGTGGGCTGTGAGTTTCCAATCGTCACCCCGCCTAATTGGATTACATCTCCGGCGGTGTCTTTGCAACATAGAAACGGGCCATCAGCATTGATATTGACTGAAATTTCGCCTTCAGCCAGTTGTGCAGCAGTAGGCGCTTTCCCGCTGACGGATGAATGCTTGAGGACTAGCTGTAAAGACATAACCTATGGAGGCGATTTTGACCCTGTATAGACAGGTGATAGGCACATTCTAATCGGTGTAGTAGTTCAACTAACTCCGAAATCAACCATAGAATTTATCGTTTATTAGGGCACCGCCAACCGTTTGACCTGTAGACGTATCTAAGCCTTTATACCAGACTTTTGAAGTTATATTCAGAACATTGCTGCTACTGGACGAATAGGCAGATTGGCTCCCTCCTGATGAGGGCGTTTCCGTTACGTTTGAACTAAGGACTGTGCCTGTCCTGGCTTGCTGCCAAACGTAATTGGTGTAGCTTGCATTTCGTACAAGTGAAACTGGTTGATATACCTGATCTGCTATGCCTACCGGTCCCGCTGAACCAGTACCTCTGTTGCCAAACACACCAGCAAACCCATGCTGGTGATTGGAGGCGGTGAAATTTGTCTGGTAAGAACTATAGCCGCCAGTGTATAAATTACTTCCTGCTGGCAGAATGCCAATCAGCGCTTGAAAACACGGCCCCCTAGTTCCATTAGTAGCACTACGATTTGCCATCAATGCGTAGCGCCCGTTATTGTCTAGTAAATGAATGCAGTTCACGTCAAGATCTTTTTCAGTTATAGATCCTGAGGTTTCGTTAATACTAGATTTCCAGTTAAAGTAGACACCGAGAGAAACTGCTTTAGCACTGGAAGCAACTCCTCCTATCAATTCATCGCTGTGTGCTGTCCCTAGAGTTTCCGATCCAACAGTAATACCGTACGCCGAAGTTAGTGGGTACGAAGTAACTCTTACGTTGCCCATTAAGTAGACCCCAGCCATACTAACATTACATTCGTTAAATGTATAAATCAGAGGGTTGATGCCCCTATATCCAATCGAACCGACCCCAGGAGCCAGCGCATCAAATACGACATTTGAAACGTCGAGGTCTGAATCGTACACCAGTATTACGCTGGTATTAGTCCAATGGTCATACCGGTAACTAGTTGGGATATCCCCTGATGAAAGCCATTGATCAATCGCTTGCGGTACTGTGTAACCCTGTCCCCTATAGGGTTCAAGTAGATCAAAAATAGTGGCGGGGAAATTAACAGTATCCTCCCAAGCTTTTTCAGGGCTTAGCCATGCAACCCCCTCGACGCGTCCACCTTGCCTAAAAATTAGTCTGAGCGGATCTGTTATTACATTGACTCTTTCAGTTGAGTCGGGTGGTGTAACAGTTGTTCTTATAGATGACGCAAGTACGGGAATGTTAAACCCGTCCATTAAGCCTTTTACATTTGTCGTGGGTAAGACAGATGAGTTAAAATTGCTTAAAACAGCCGTATCAGAAAATTCACTTTCAGCGCCTTTAACATAGGCTATGTGATCAAAACCATCAATGCCTACCCAGTAGGGACCATTGGCAAGGTTGTATCTTACAGTCTCCGCAGGACTAAAATTATCATTGCAAAATCTAACAGCGTCAGAAAAGCGAACAGCATATTCTGCTGTAAATGGTGGATCATTAGTAGCATCTCTATTAGGATCTAAGACAAGAGAAGCAGACGTACCATCAAAGTCGTAGGTTCCGTTAATAACCGCATTATCTGGAACGACGTAGACATTAGTGACACCCGGTCTGGACGTTACGACTCGTGCCCATTGAGCCCAATACTTAAGGCCAGCTGGTGTGATGAATTTAGCCCCACGTGCGTTAATCTGCTCATCCGTAGGAGCCGAGAGAGTATTCTCAATCTCTTCGATTGAAGCAAGTTCGCCCTCGCCAATTACATCAGTCTCCGCCTCTGGGTCAGGTGGTATACCAATAATGTTCGCGCCAGTTACGTTCAGTTCGTTGTTGACCTGTAGTTCATTGACGCTTAAGGATTCATAGAACGTTGGAAATACGATTTCACGATCTGTATCACCCAACTCCTCAACAGATAGAACATCTCCAGTGCTTACATCTTCAAGTCCGCGAGGTGTTACCGCAAAACCTTCCTCATTAAATCCACTGGCGTAAACTTTGCCGCCGTTTTTGTTCGTGAAATAATACGTGAATTTGTTGGGGCGACTCAGCTCGCCTTGGTATTTTGGCAGTGCCTTTGTGTAGTTCAGGTAACCAGCCCATTCATAGGCGTGACCAAATAGCCTAATCTGACTGGGACGACGGAACTGAAGCGGCCAGTTTGCCCATGAATTTGCCGCTCCAGATGGGGCAGAAATACCGTCAAGGCTTGAGATGGGGTCGCGTTGGCGAGAACCTTCGGGTTTAGGTTTTAATATCGTTGTAACATCAATGTTACTGAAACCAATACTTACGAGAAAGCTGAAGATTGCTTTGTAATCTGTGGCGCTAACATACTGTTTCTCAATTGTGCTGTCAGAAGTCCATACGCTTGGGAATGAATATCCACAATCTGTTGTGTCTTGGTTCCCGTCAGTATCGTTATCAAAAACAATGACAGGAGCACTGTTCTTGAAAAAGTCTTCTGACCTATATTGATCTTCCATGTGAACATAGTTTTCTTGCCATTTATTGCCGTCAAACGCTCCATCATCGTTTTGTTCGATGCAGATCCAATGTTTCCCTTCATACTGGGCAATGTCACCTTTGCGGTAGTACCGACTGGGTGCCCAGCTGTTGTCAGCGTTCTGACGCCGTAACTCGACTTCGGCTGATCTTTCTACACCCGCACCAGCGATCTTTTTAGGTGCTGCGGTTTGGACCGTAATACAAGCATTCGTTGGGATTTCCCCGCTGATTGATCCGCCTAAAACGTCAGTCTGAAGCGTGTAGTCTCTCAAAGGATTTCGAGACGTTGTTGATGTGTTATTCAGTAAAAGGGTGAAGCGACGTTCTGATGATGATCTGGCATCTCTTACCCTTCGGATGTAAACCCTCGAACCGTCCAAGTCACCAGCGAATTGGCCGGGGTTCAACTCCTGCCCAGGTGAGATCCCGTCCTCGTTCTCAAATGTCTCTTTTACAAGCAGTTGATTTGGGGTCGCTGGATCCCAAGAGGTAGCTTCCAAACGTGCGCGGAAGTTTTTACCACCTGAGTTCTCGATCCACAAGTAACTACTGTCTCTTAATGTATAATTTTGAGCGTCTAAAACAAGTGGAATATTCTCATCGCGAGGGCTAGGCTCAAGAGGTTCTGCTAAGACAATTGTTGTTGCATTATTTAGAACTCCAGCAGCTACTTCCCCAAAATCAATTTTTCTGGTATTTCTTTCTGTAGTGCTGGACATATCGTTCGCAACGATAATTTTATTTACGCTCCAGTTGGTATCCGTTGGCAAGGCTTTTGTCTTGTAATCTTCCGCTAAAGCGGCACAACCCCCAAAGTTAGAGTTACTATTAGTGACCGTAATTTCTCCGCCGTCTTGTACCCAATGGTGGATTCCTTGACCAATAGCAAATACACTGACTTCTTGAATAACTGAGTTGTTTACAGCCCGAACATGGAATGATAGACGGTTAGGATCCATCCTCACACTGTCTGGGTCGGTGTCCCTATATGTGTCAAAATCAACGGATGTTAGTTGATCCCAGCTATCTGTAGTGGCGTTATAAACTTGCCAGCAACTTAGGTCTTTCTGTAAACTCACCCCCGTGAATTGGGCCACAACACAGGAACGTAAGCCGTCCACCTGTGCGCCATCGCAGTAAATTCCACCTAATCCGTAGACCGAACGAATCGAGCAGTTATAGATGTAAGGCGAAGCCGATACAACGGTGTCACTGTCGGCGGTAGGATCGGTTTCTGGGAATGATCCGACAATCTTGTACTCAGATTCACGGGTTACAGCAATCGAGTTGTCGATGTTTGCAACGCCAGCAAAGCTACTGCGAATCTTTCCGTAAAATTCATCTAATTGATCCTCACTCGCATACTCAAAGCAAGAAAGAAGGTGATGACTTGCACTGCTATTGAGTTGGTCTAAAAAGGTGATTCCGTAGTAGTACCCTCCCCCCGTCATCCTGAAGATCGCACGACGGTTTGATCGGTCGATTGCTTCATCAGCAACCCCCGGCACGTAATTCGGCCTTAAAATACACTTCCTAAGATCTAGGCTAACAACGCTGCAACCGCGAGGAAGAATTAAGCCGCCCTTCTCTTGTGGGTTAAATGCAATTAAATCGGAATCTGTTGGTTCGTCTCCGTCTGCCCATGCAGAAGTAGAAGCAGCGCCCTCATCATTCAGGACAGTGTGAGTGCCAGGTGCAACAACAATACTGATCAGATCACCACAAATGTTCCCAAGCGTTAGATAATCCCGGCTGGTAATAATGCCTGCTTCAATGACCGCCCGGTTGATTGTGCGGAAGGGTCTCGCCTCGGTATAGCCGCATTCAAGCCGTTGCAGGCTAATGCGTTTCATCTTTTGCTCAAAGCTTCCGTCATCGGCACTGGCATAATCGCCAGTAACAAACGTGTCTTTGCCGGTATAACTGTTGACGTATAAAACGTATGGTGCGCTGAGAGGATCGTTGACTGTTGTTCCGCCAGGGGCAATCTCTGGGTTTCCGCCTAGCTGTCGTACTGCATCCGTGATGGCGGCCAGTTGGGCGCGGTAATCGCCTTGCGATACGTTTATGTCATCAGGTGAACCGGCTTGACCACCTCGGATGATTTCTGTCATTGCCGAGTCGCGTTACGAATGTGCTGAGTCTAGTCTAGCTTCAGTTGCTGCCCTGCTTTAAGCTGATCGCACCTGTGCTGACGAAATTCGCAGTTCCAGCAACGATTTCTTGTGGCCTCAAGTTCAGCGCAATATTAGTGATTAAAATATCGGCCTGATAATAGAGATCGCCCGATAAAGCATTGCATGATTCACTCGCGCTACTGATCATGTAAAACTGAGCATTCGCTTTACACCCTTGCTCTGTCATCATCAACAGATGGAGGATTGTGTTGCTGTCTGCTTGCAGCTCGGTTTTGTTTTTACGGTCAACCATAAATTCAAGCGATCCACCTCCCGTAACGATGCTTTTTACTGCTTCGCCAAATTTTTCGCCTACAACACTGGTGTCGATACTGTCTGCCGATAGATCCAAGCTCCAGTTGGCCAGATCACAAACAACCTGCCAAATAAAACCTGTGGGAGGTGTGTTGATTCTGTGCCGAGGACTTAAATTGGCATCGTCATATTCAGTTGAACCAGCTAAAGGGTTTTCATAGGTTGGTGCATAATCGCAAACGCTTTTGAGCGTAACCTCGTCTTGAGCATCGCTAAAGGTGTACTCGCCCAAATCACCAGCACATGCGGCTAGTGCGCTGATGTAATTCTGCGTGGTTACACCGGAAGCCATGATCATGGCGTGATAATCAACAGACTCCATTGCCAGCCGGGATTCCGTGTTCCCGTTAAGGGCGTCAGAGTGTGTGCTGTAGAAACTTAATCTATTTAACTTGTCTCTATAAACAAATCCCTGCCAAGCATTTAACAGTGGGGCATCAGCATAGAAATCATCATTATTGTTGGCGTAGAAACTATCGCTATCGTCCGCAATGTGTGATCGATTTGTGCCTTTGTAGTAAATTCCACCAGCGTAATTTGCAAAACCGTCTGGACACTGTGGGACGCCACCGGCAGTAAGGAAAGGAAGCCCTCGCTCACTCAATAAAACAACTTCATCGCCGTTTAAGTAATCCGTGCTTGCTGTCTGAAGAGTGTCACTTGCAAGATTGATCGCTCCAGGTGCAAACACCAACTCCTTAGGCGCTTCACGCTGTAAAACCAGTTTGCCTTCGACGCCAAGTACAGCCACTAGAAACCTCCGCTAATGGCCCCCGTGATCTGAAAACTAACCGATACCGCTTGTACTTCGCCAACACTGACCGATGGACTTACCGACGTGACAAATGCTTTACAAGCAAGCG
>Ga0181400_1001177_pt1 | contig 10953 bp, 13 predicted proteins | sample 23SPOviralmetaG_FD_130129 | JGI IMG/M metagenome (GOLD analysis project Ga0181400, IMG submission 130129) | Marine viral communities from the oligotrophic San Pedro Time Series (SPOT) site, San Pedro Channel, CA, USA - 23 SPOT_SRF_2011-06-22 | ecosystem: Environmental > Aquatic > Marine > Strait... | reverse complement strand
TTTTATTTAATAAATGGTCTGTAGATGATTTTGTGAAAGTAGTTGAAATTACATTATTATTTATTTCTATAGGTGTTGTTGCTGTTAGTACTTGACCGACTAAATTTGCTTCTACATATTTAACCACCTTACCAGTCGCATTATCAGCAATTAAAATTAAATCATTATTAGCAACAGATGATGCTTGTGTTGTATTTTGTTTAAATGCTAAATTAACTTTATTTGCTGTGGTTGTTCCTACTTGTTCTATTTCAATTGCTTCACCATTTTCAAGTGTATTAACATATACATTTGTTATGTTTGTATTGCCATTTTCATTATTTTCATTAGTTAATGTTCGCATTATGTATATTAGACAAACATTATTTTATTGTCCATTAACTATATAGTGATGAAAGAAATAATATTACATTGCCGATCCAAGGATTGCGAAAAAATAACACAAGGTACAGTTAACTCGCACATACAAGTGGTGCTTCCAGAAGCCATTATTCCTAAAACGAACGAAACAATAAAGGTCAAGTTAGTTAGCGCCGAGATACCATATTCGTGGCACAATGTTAGTGATAACTTAGATAACAACTATATCACATATAATTCAATTGAAACCATACAATTGGGCTCTAAGAACTACACTGCTACTGAACTGATTAAATTTCTAAACAGTCTAACTGAACAACCTTTTAGTTTCTCTTATGATTTATTTACAGGTAGAGTAACAATAACAAACAATGATGATGCTGATCACACAATCAACTTTGGTGTGGGAAACATAAGGTCAGTTTTAGGAGCAAAGAACCAAGATGAACTAATACAAGCAGGAACTTCAAAAGAACTGGAAAGTTTGTTGGACTTGGTGTCCGTCCATGCTGTTTATGTTAAAACTTCGTTAGCAAGTGGAAATGTTATGAGTACCAACACTACTAATTCTACTACTTTACAAAAGATACAAGTCGAAAATAACTCAGGTTCTATCATTTATTTAGATCTAACCTCTTTTATCACTGTTTCTGAATTACAATCACATGTGATTGATACATTTGATATGCAACTTTGCGACCAAAATAATAGACTCATCGATTTAAATCTTGTTGATTGGGAAGCTACATTAGTATTTGAAATTGTAGAGGGTGAACCTACTGAGGTTGAAATACAAACAGCTCAACCAGCTCAACCTTTGGAACCAGTAGAAATAAGTGAAGACGATTTAGCCGAAATTGAAATGGATAATCTAATTGATAAGTTGAGAGATGAATCGGGATTAAATGATGATGAAGTTGAGGACGAAAATAATATTATAGACATAATATAAATGAGTTATATTAAAACAAAAATTAGTAATTCAGATAAAGAAATTTTAAGAGAAATACAGGATTCTCTTGAGAATATCACGTTACCTACATCATTCTCAAACTCTAGTACTAGAGGTATTAATCATGCAGTAAAAACTGGAACAACAAATCAACGAGGTGCAAGGCAAACCATTTTTGGTATTGTAAAGCACAAAGGTGTTAAACAAAACAGCAAGTTTTTAGAAAAATATCCACATGTTATGGATTTGTGTAAGAAGTTTATCCATAATCATTATCATGGTTTTGAATTTGATGGTGTTTATGTAAATAAAAATACGACCTGCAAAAAACATCAAGACTCTAGAAATGTAGGCAAATCACTATTGGTTGGTTTTGGTTCATATACAGGAGGTCAATCTGTTCTGTACTTGAATGATGAGGAGCATAAGTTTAATATCAAAACAAATAGCTTGATATTCAATGGATCAGAGATACCACATAAATCTATGCCGTTTGAAGGCACCAGGTATAGTTTAGTGTTCTTTAAGGCTTAAAATATAATATGTTTCGATACTATATAAATGTTAATAGATTTAGAGCGTGTAGAAGAAGATTCTGAAAAAGAGAAGAATCAACCAAAATTTCTAGGTGTAGAGAAAGTGAACCCAAAAAGCAAAGAAGAAAAGAAAGGACCTCGTGGGCTATATTCATCTCTTGATATGTTAGAAGTAAGGCGAAATTGTATTAAAGAGAGAAATAAGATACATTAGTTTTCTTTGTCCCGGATTATAAAACGTGGGACACATCCGGGACAGACGCGGGACAGCCAAATCAAAGGGGTACCCCTGTGTTTTTCACCTATTTTCACCTATTTTATGCTTGTCCCAGATGTCCCACGTTTTTCTATCTCACACAACCCAATAAAATAATATCAGCATAATATAAATGACCATAGAAACCATTAAAAATAAGAAGTTAACCCACATTCCAGTGCTCCCTTGTGCTGTTGATGATTGCTCTAACTTGCCATATAAAGTAGCTGCACCACTGCCTCGCAAGTCATTTGCTATGTATGTGTGTGGCGCACCTGGGTCAGGTAAAACTAATCTTTGGCTCTCAATGTTAACCTCACGCCCAACTTTGAAGAGTAAAGATAAACCAAAATTTTACTATCGGTATTTTGATAAGATTTATTTAATATCTAATAGTTTAGCAACACTTCCTCTTGACAAATTAAATTTAGATCCTGATAGGGTGTTTGATGAGTTCTCTGATGGCATGTTGATGGAAATTATTGAATCTGAAAAAGAAGATGAGAATAGCAATGTGTTAATATTGCTTGATGATTGTATTAAACAATTAAAAAATAGTCAAGAACTCGGAAAACTTATATTGAATAGGAGACATTGCTGCCAGAACCCAGATGAGGAAGGTCAATCAGGTACTAGTGTAATGATCACAGCACAAACATATAATTTATTACCTTTGAATTTAAGAAAGAATATGAGCCATGTGGCTATATTCAGGACAGAAAATAAGAAAGAACTCCAATCAATTATGACTGAATTGATGAGCGATTTGACTGAAAAGCAAGCTAGAGAAGTTCTTAATATTGCATGGAATAGTAACAATCATGGGTTCTTATTTGTTGATGCGGCCAAACCCACGAAAGATCGCTACTACGCAAACTTTGATAAAATCGTAATTAATGCTTAATTTTTTAATGTTGAACTATAATATAGCGATGTGCAAAAACGACATATACACAATTGAAATCAATTCTCAAGAATACTCAGGTACGAACTCTAAGTTTTATCTAGACATACAAGGCAGATTTCCTGAGTTAGTAGGTAAAACAGTAATAGTCAAGCCAAATTTTTATCAACTAAGCAACATGGATGATGTTTTACCTGATGTATATTATTTGAATTCAAGTAACGCTCCTACACCAACAGCAGGTTACTTGATTAGAAGCAATTTGTACAATGAGAAATCATTTAGTAAATCGGGTGCCAGTTCGAATGTTATAATGCCCTTAGTAATGTATGCGAATTCGTTTTATGATTACAGTTTCGAAGCGGTAATGCCCAGCCAATTAGAGGTTTGGTCAACAGTTTATAGTAGCACTGGTACAGAAGACATCATGGACATACAAGCATCTGAAAGATTGATTGTCTCATTTACTATAATGGTGAAAGACAAAGAATAAAATATTATGCTTATATAAAGATGCCTCCTAAAAAATCTAAGAAAAAAAAGTCAGTTGAAAGAGGTTCCAAGAACACAGCAAAAGGAAACGACAATCAACAGCAAATAGTTAATGTTACTGTTAACATACCACGAGAGAGAAAAAAAGAAGAGAAAAAGAAACCAAAAATAGATCCACAGGCAGTTCAACAATTAGAAGGTTCGGTTCAACAATATCAGGCTTTAGTTGAAAAGGCAAAAGAGGCTGGAATTCAAATACCACCCGAGTTAGAATTAAATATCAATGCAGACAATGTTAAAACGACACAAGATGTTTTAGCATTAAACGCACAGGTCTCAGACATAACAGGGAAGCTTACTAAGATGATAGAAACACCACAAGGTGCTGGTGGTTTTGACCAAATGCCACATTCATTATTAATGGGAATTGGTGGTGTTCCTCAAATGAAAGCAAGACCTGGTTTTAATCCACCATCCGGTTATGATAACCCCAATGAAGATGATAATCAAAAAAAGGAAAACGAGAAAGAAAAAGAGAAAGCTAAAACGCTACCTGATCCTGTTGAACCTCCAGCTATTGACCCTCCAAATAAGAATACCTCTCGTGATATGGCACATGCTTTTGTTGGTTTGGCTGACAGACAAAAACCATTACCTTCATTTGTAAATCAGGGCAATTCTTCATTGTTTATGAATTTCTTTAGAAGAGTGACAGTAACAAATGTGACAACAAATTGGAAAGCCATGTATACACCTAAAAACATACAAGCAAATAGAGACAATGGCGCAACACCAAAAGACCTTCAATTGGCTTGGATATATAGCACAGCAATCAGATTTTTATCCAATTTCTATCCAACGATAATAGAAGATGACGGACACAGCAATAAGGCATACGATGATACATATTCACACGATGAAGGTTTTGAAGTTTTTTATGACAATGTGACAACCTTTTTAGGACCTGGCGCACCATCAAAAAGTATTTGGAATAGACTGCCAGTGACTGAAAATGATACAGCCCCCAAAGGCGCATTAAATACAATAAAAAGAATGTTTTTAGAAGATGTTGCTAGTTTAAAAGACGAACCTTTTTATCAAAGCAATGATTCACCACCCCAAGATGTAAGTTCTGATTTCGGTGGATTGAATCAATTACAAGGGCAAATAAATGATCTTGAAAATCAACTGAATGATGGTTTACATAGCCCACCTCAGAAAAGACCGGGAACACATGGATCAGCAGCTCATACAACGCCAAGACCAGATGAATCGGCACCACCACAACAATCGCCACAAACACCAACACCGCCAAGCACACCAAGACCACCAGGGCCACCACCTTACAATTTAAGACCTAGACCAACTCGACCTCCACCACCTTACACTCCACCACAACTTACACCACCACAACAATCACCTGTACCACCACCTTTGCATCCACCACGACACGGACCAGGAAGGCATTCAATTGGACCAGGTTTCGGACCAGGATTCAACTAAACAATGGTTTTAGAGAATCGATCAAATTAAGCAATACCAATATTTTTATTATCTCTATAAATAATAAGAATAATGTCAGATACTGATGAATTGTACAAATACCTAATGACTTACAACAAACTCAGGTCTCGGGCTGAAAAGCAACCTGATTTCATAAAGTTCCAATACCAAATGGATTCTATTAGAGAAAAGCTTCAAGAGAGATTGAACGCAAGAAATATCGATGCAACAGTTCCTAGGTTTCATTACGATAAGGTCACTTGGAAACCAGATAGATTTGGCAAATTGCCAACTAAACCATCTTGGCTTCCAGAAATAGGAGAATTCAAAAACCACCCATTACTTAGCAAACTTGGAGATGATGTTGATGTTGATAAAGATGATGATGGTACAAAAAAATATGATAATTTAGGCAGATACATTCCAGGTCCATTAAAAGCAAGTCATTCAACATTAACTAAAGCAGAGGTAGGTAGAGCTCAAATGTTACATGCTTCTCAATCTTATCATAGAAGCAAAGATTTTTCGCAAGCTGAAATAATTCTCAATCAAAATAATTTTACAAAAGGTTATAAAATTGATAAAACTCTCTCAACAGAAGAAGCTTTAGTATTAACCAAAGGAGAAGGTTCAAATAAAAAAGTAGAAATAGCCTGGCGAGGTACTAATCCTAAAAACATAAGTGATATTTATACAGATGTTAATATAGGTTTAGGTAGCGAAGAGGGAACACAACAAATGTTAGATGCAGATGAATTAACGAGAAATGTTATTGAAGAATATGGTAAAGTAGATCATGTTTCTGGTTTTAGTCTCGGAGGCGCGAAGGCAAGCACTGCCGGAAGAACACACAACATCAAAGCCACTTTATACAATCCTTGGATGGGAAAAAACTACATCAATCAAGGTCCTACACGGGAGATTCAAACAATTCTCAGAACGACCGAAGATGTTGCGAGCGCAAATTTATTGAGATCCAAATCAGCTAGTAATTTTGATATAAAATCATTCTATCCTATAAAGGGACAAGGCGATCCTATCTCATCACATAACCTAATCAATTTTAGAAAAGAAAGAGTGGAGACAGAAGAAGATTTAGTATCTGGATTAAATGATGATGCTGGAATAAAAGAAGATTTAGCAAAAATTAGAATTAATGGCAAAAAAATAGCAGAATTGACTTCATTACACAGAGCCAAGGAGCATGTATCAAACAATAAAACATTTAGTGAATTTGTAAAGCATCACGCTGATGGAGATGCAATTGATAAATCTACAATGGTACATAGTGATGGTAAAACCTTAATAAAAAAGAATGTAGTGACTTCTAAATCAACAATGATAAGAGATTGGTTATCATCTGGAGGAAGTTTTACACCTGAAGAAATATCAAATATTAAAGTCAAGGTTAATACTGATTTAGGTAAAGTAAATCCATTGCAAAGGAGGATGGGAACTAAAGCAGCAAAGATGAATAAAATAAAATCTGCTCGCACTGAACTGATGAATAAATACAAACCAAAACAAATTCCAGAGTTATCTAACCTTGATGAATCAATTGGATTGTTAGAGGAGATGGCTGGTAAAGTACAAGTAAATCAAGAACCTACTACATCATTGGAAGAGAGATTAAATGCTTTGAAATATGAAACTACAACACAACAAACCAGTTTACCTGAAGATACTGGACTTCGATTAAAATCAATTGTGAAATTCAATAATGATCATCATTATTTACAAAAAGAATTAACAGACACAGATACAATTAAGTTTTTAAATGAAGATGCTAATAAAAGGAAAGCTATTATTGATGAGCATATTGAAGACACAAAAGCATTATCAGAGCAAGTTCACGAAAAAGTTGAAGGATTAAGTCTGGATGATAATAAAATATTATCTAGCAATGCTAAAAAAGTGAGAACTGGTACCACTTCTCTTGCTGGTGGTTTTATTGCTGCTAGCGCTGCTAATTCATTGTTTGAAAATTACATCGATAAGAGCCATTGGATGAACGATTACGCAAGAAGTACAGCTGAAGGTGCCACAACAGGTCTTCTTACAAGCATGGGATTATCAGCACTAACAGCCACACCATTGGCATCTTCCTTATTGCTACCAGAGGTTGCCGCGGGAGCAGCTGGATACCTCAGTGGTCATCTAGCTTATGAGGGATCACATTATCTAGCAAAAGAATTAGGAGCTTCTGATACAACTGCAGATGGGGTAGGCTCTGTAACTGGAGGTTTAGTGGGAGGAGCTACAGCAGTGGCTGTCGGAGGTCTAGCAACCGCAGCACTCACTGGAGCTAGTGTCGGTTCAGTTCTAGGTCCAGGTGGTATCTTGATTGGAGCTGGAATAGGGGCAGCTTTTGGGGTTGGTAGTTTTTTATATAACCACTGGTCTGATTTGTTTTAGGAATATTTAGGCGTCCATAGTCAATAAATTATAATAATTTAGTAATGTATAATGTCTAAAAATAATTATTCGAATGGGAAAATTTATAAGATCTACGACAACACAAACTCCGATGTTTACTTTGGATCTACAACACAGAGTTTAGCGAGAAGAATAGCACTACACAAGTATCATGCTAAAATTGGCAAAACCATCAAATCAAATTCTATCATATTAAATGGCGACTATAGCATAAGTCTTGTTGAGCAAGTGTGTTGTCGAAATAAAGAACAATTGCATGCGCGTGAAAGGCATTACATAGAAAATTACCCATGTTTAAATAAAAACATACCCGGTAGAAGTAAAAAAGAGTATGATGATGATCACAAAGAAGAATACAAGCTTTATTATTTAGAGAATAAGGAAAGGATTAAGGAATATTGTGATTCTCGAAAGCAAATAAAAAGTGAATATGATAAAAAAAGATATTCAGATTTGAAAACTTTAGAAGAAGGAGACCATTCGAATGCTTAATTTATAATCTCTCTATTTAGCATAAATGGCGATAGAACCTGTATCAATAGTGACTGTGATCGCTGCCTGTGGTAGTCTACTTGCTATTTTATTTGACAAGATTCGCTCTAGTAGATGTCGCCACATAATCCTTTGTTGTGGCGCATGCGAATGTGATCGTGATTTAGAAAATACAAATGAAGAGAAACATTAAGGAACAATGAGTTTATCTGAAAAATTATTATCTATACCTATGATATAAGTATGGAATCAACTCAATCGCTTCCCCTCGCGGTGAGATATGGCATTACTTTGCCTGTCGCCGTCTCCGGTCAATCTACAATGTCTCGTTTTGATAGTGTCAATGGTCAAGAATTTACCTTTGGCTCTGCCAGTCAGGAAATTCGTATAAATGTATCCAGTCCGTCCTTTTTACTTGGGTCTGAAAGTTATTTACAGTTTGAAATTGCAAATGCTGATGCAACAAACGCAGCAAAATTTATGGGCAGTGCTAATGACTGCATAGAAAGCCTTAGAATTGAAAGCAATGGAGTTGAACTTGAAAGGATCGATGGCTACAATATGATTACAACCATCCTTAATCGCTACACATCATTTTCGGATGCAATCACACAAGGTTTTGAAGGAGCTCCACTAAGAACCTCAACCGCATTAGGAGTCATTAGCGGCAATTCAACAATTAAAGCTGCCACATCAAGAACATTTTGCATTAGATTAAATTCTGGTTTCTTATCTGGTGGTTCTTTGAGAAAAGCACTGCCTTTAATTGGTACAGGAGGTTTCACAATGGTTCTGAGACTAGCCACTGTCGCAGATGCCTTCTGTCAAGTAAAAAATGCTGATGGCGCACAAGCAACGGCTTCCATCGGCGCAGGCAATTTGAAAATGGTAAATCCTAGATTTTATGCCCCGTGTTTTCAAATAGATGATGCTGGTTTTGGGCAGAGGTATTCGACGATGCTTAACTCTATGGGAATCGAATGGTCTGGTGTGACTAGCAAACGATACACTAACCAACTTCAAGCAGTTGCAGGACCTACACAAACCGTATTGCAACTCAATGATAGATCATTAAGTCTTCGTGGCTTTGTTACAGCAATGAGACCATATTCAGAAAACGAAAAAAATAACTCATTCCTTACTGACATGTCTCGAGTTACAAGATACCGTTATCTAATATCCGGACAAGAAATGCCATTAGGTGGAATTGATTACAAACCCAATGCTGCTGGTCGGGCTTATTTTGAATCTCTTAAATTGTTTGGTTCAATGGCAAAGGCTGATTCTAGTATTTCTTACGCCAATTTTACTGGTACTGGTTTTGATACAAATGGGGCTGCTAATGTAGATTGTTCACTTAAGTACACACTAGGCACTGCTTGTGTGGACCTAAAAAAATATGGTGACAATAATTTAAATTTAACTGGACTTAATACAGCAATGAGCACTGTTCCTTCGACAGTTGAAATATACACTGAGGCTATTGCTGCTACTACTCGTATTGATACCTTCGCAATTGTCGATGTGGTGTACCGTTTGGACCAAAATGGTTCCTTCTCAAGCGTTTATTAATAGGTATTCTAGTAAAAAATAAAATATTGGTAGATAATATATGGAGGACAAGAAAACAATAATCCCACAAGTTGTTAAGGAATCTGTTGAATATCGTGTTGATCAGGTTTTAAGAAGTGATGATATTGATGAAATAAAAACTGAAAGATTGGATAATTTATTTTTAGAAAGATACCCCTTTCTAGATGAAATAGCAATCAGATGTTTAACCAACACACTACTTACCCATCACTCTAATGGATTACAATCTAGCTATGATTAAATTAAATTATATTATTTAGCAATACATAAATAATATGATTTCAAATACTTAGCCCAACAATTCTTTCATTAATTGTTCTTTTGATTTTCGTTGATTGTTTAGAGGTTGTGGTATATCAATTGGTTCTGTTTTAGCTGGTTCTGGTCTAGTCTTACCATTAGATAGTGATCTTGGATTTTTGATGACATCACTAAGTACTTCTTTTACAGTTTTACTAACTGTTTCTTTTACTTCATTATTGTGCTCTTTCATTTTTTGTTCTCTCTTCAATTTGTTCATCTCTACTAGGCGTTTTGTTGCTTCTACTTGTGCTGCTGTTCTGGCTGGTTTACTTCTTTTGTCTACCATTCCTTTTTTGGTTCTAACTAATTGCTTCCCTATTTCAATTTCTTCTTTCACTGCTTCTTCCTCTCTTTCAATAGCCAAAGCTTGTTTTTTTGTGAGTTTTTTGAAAGGTCTGCCAACTTCTTCAACATCACCAGTTTTTTCGTCTTGGACGATGTAAACAACTTTGTCTGCCTTTTTTTTAGGTTTGACTTTTTCTTTTTTCACTAAAACTGCTTTTTTGACTTCAATTTCTTTTGGTTGTTTGGTGTATTTTCGTTTAGGTTTAGCAGGTTCAGGTTCAGGTTCAGGTTCAGCTTCTTCAATAGTTTCATCTGAATCAACATCAGTTTCTACTTCTTGATCTTCTTCTTGAATTTGCTTTCTCATTCTATACATTTGCTAAAGATTATATTTTTAAGCATTTACCACAAAAAAACTTATATCTACAACGATTTTATTAATCCAGCGCCTCCATGTTTGTATATGGTTTATGAATTTGTAATGTGTGTCCTTTACCTTTTTTGTGTGCTTTTGGTTTCTTTTTAGATGTATCATTTACCTTAATGTTGTTATCTTTTGCAAATCTCTCCAATTGTGCTTTCTTCAGTTTGCTAAAACTAGGGCATCTAGTTGATTTGAATTCTTTGATGGCTTTTTGTAAATCTTTTACTGTCGGCATGTCTTTTTATATTTTAAAGGGAGATAAAAAATAATCTTTCTTGTCCCGGATTGAAAAACGTGGGACATATCCGGGACAAACGTGGGACACCAAAAACAAAGGGGGGTCCCTATGATTTTGCCCTGATTTTACTAGTTTTCATGTTTGTCCCACGTCCCGGATTGTTGCGTATATTTTTATTG
>Ga0181400_1001171_pt1 | contig 10969 bp, 12 predicted proteins | sample 23SPOviralmetaG_FD_130129 | JGI IMG/M metagenome (GOLD analysis project Ga0181400, IMG submission 130129) | Marine viral communities from the oligotrophic San Pedro Time Series (SPOT) site, San Pedro Channel, CA, USA - 23 SPOT_SRF_2011-06-22 | ecosystem: Environmental > Aquatic > Marine > Strait... | reverse complement strand
GATTGAAGTCTTCCAGAATCTGAGACTTATCAGCACCACGCTTGTGGATATCAATACCAGTCTCACCTCCCACAGATGCAGCAATCTCAGGCCATTGTGTGTTTATCAAATATGCAATGGTTTCCCTTTCACGGAATTGTTGATCATGTTTGACATATGCCTTACGCTGTTCCTGAGTTGCATTTCGCCCAACAATACTAAAGTTTACAAGCCCACGGCGTTCTTCAATATGCTTACCGGTACGAAGTTCAAAAGGACTTGACTGAAGATATCCTTCCAGGAATTTTCTTACATCAGTAGGTAGGTTGAAGTCGTGACAATTTACTCTTTTACCTTTAAAGAACACATCATTGCCACTACAGTTATAAACACATACAACATTTTCAGTCACCTCAGGTCCGACCTGCTCTACTGTCTTAGGATAATCACTACCAGTCACCAGGAAACATTTCTCACGTTTCATAAAATCCAAAAAGAATTCCTTGAACTCTGGATCCATAATTCCTCTGCTTGGAGTGAGAGTTCCATCTACATCAAAAATAAACTTACGTGCCATAATTTAGCCCTGTCCTCGGTATTTCTTCCACCCTCGCTTTGCCGATTTATTCTTCGGTCGTGATCGGACTGATTTGCCAATTGATGTTACCTTCTTGGTTCGATGTAAAGATGAACCACCTAGATTTACAACTTTAGCCATTCACTATTCTCCCATTTGTCTAAGTTGAGTTAAAACATTTTTTAATCTAAAAACAATCCCTGATTTGATGCTCTTTTCAGACCAGTAATCTACATTTGATGTGAGATCCTCCAGTGTTTCCATAAGCATCATGGATTCGTTCCGAAGAGAATCATTATCTCTACGATATTGATCACGTTCAGATTTTATTGCTTTTAATTCGTATTGTAATTTTTCGACTGTTAAGTCATTAGGTTTTCTTATAGCCAAAACTAAAAAGCCCCTTCACCGTACCCACCAATAGTATTTTCTATTTCTCTAAGAAGATCATTATAGTGTCCGATGTATCTATTATTCCAAATAATGTAAGGACAGTCAAGCAAGCCATTTGCACTTGAGCTTCCAATGTCCTTTCCATAGGTTTCAAAAAGTTCATTTAAATACATAATGTATTCAATGTTTCTATATTCATATTCAAGGTTCCACTTTTTGCACATCCGTTGTGCATCATTGCAGAACTCACATTGTGTACGTCCATATATTACAATCATGTTTAAGAATCTTTTTCTATTAACCTTTTTTGGATGAAAGCAATCTTTTGCTCCTTGGGCCAATCCACAAGATAATCATTATCCGCATCAAAGAGTTCTAATGCCTGATCTTCACCAATGATATCAGTACTGACAATTTGTTCGCCAAGAAATTTTTGTGAAAGCTCGTTGACCTCTTCCATGGTAATAGTATCTTCCAACCATTCAACCATTTTTTGATCATCTAATTTCACATCCGTATTCAGAGATTGAAGCTCTTCCTCAGAAAGAATATATCGAACTCGGAATGTTGATGTTACAGTTGCTACCGCATATTTCATATTTCATACTCTCTTTATCAAATACCTATTATTAATATAATACATTTTAGATCAAATGTCAACCATATTTTTCAAAAAAGTCATAATCTGATTGGTAAATCTTTGTAATAAAATTAAGCTGTTGTGGGCTCAGATCATTCTTTGTTATCTCTTTTCTTGTTCTATTATATACAGTTGATATGCCAAAGAACTTATTTACACTCTTACGAGGCACAACTTCGAACTCATCAAACGATTGAGTATCCACAAACATACATTGTGGGTGGAAATGATGGACCTGGTGGAAACTACCAATCTTTTGTAGGTTCTTAAAGAACAGATCAATTTTTTCCTCCTTTGTACATTCATCAAGGTTCTTGCCAAGTGCTTGAAAAATATTTTGTCCATAATTGTAGTATCTCTGCCCAGGCACAAGATATACATTAATACAGGAAATAAATCTATCAATAGGATCCGTAAAGATCACAATAGGTTTACTTTTAACAGAGCTGTATTTTAGCCATTTGCCCTTCACCAACTGAGAATCCTTTTCAATTCTTTTTCGGTTGGGATATGTTTCCTTAATGGTAACCGAACAGCTTCTAGGTATTTCAAACCAAGTCTTTTCACCATCCAGATCAAACAGCAATGGCCATTTAATTGATTCACACCAACTACAAGTACACCTATTGAACATAAACTCTTCTGGTTTGTCAAGATCAGTCTCTGGCAAGAGAAACTCTCGAATGAATGGATCCTCTAGGACCATCGGTGGTAGTTTTTCCAGTGCGTACTCTCGTAAAATATGATCTGGGTGGCCATCTGGGGCTACCTCACCAGCAACTGGAGGGGTACTTTTCATGAACTGATCATATTTGGAATAGTCACCAGCGCCTTGTTGTATCTGCCAGGCAAATTTATCAAACGCATGTGCAAATGAGGTGGCTTTTGTATTTCGTTGTTCGTTGTTACCCATCCATGCAAAATGCCATCCCATATCCTGGATAACAGCATTATTGTGAGTAGGCCATTGTACTGGTAGTTTTATATTACCACAGCGAATATTACTGATTTTGTTTTCCATGATTTGCTTTTTTGTAGCAAAGAACATTGCTCGCCACCAAACAACTGGTTTTCCTTCTGCATGGTGGATACGAAGATCTGCTCGGCCTTGTAAATACACCAATGGTATCTTAATGATTACATTAGGATTGTTTCTGGTGATATTAGCCACCCAAGGAATATTGATTGGATTTATAACCTCATCAGCATCACCATAGATAAACACAGTATCGTCTGGTAAATCCTTCATACCTTCCATAACGGCATCTTTTTGTAACCGTTCACGGACTCTGGCATTTACAGAATGTTTTCTTTTTCTATTCAGCCCAGCGTTTTGATAATCAATATCAAGTATCTCAAAATCTTCAGGTTCTGGGATGTCATGCTCGACGTATATAATTTTATCCATTGGAAGATCATTACGTTTTGCAATTTCTAGGAATTTTCTCTCAACAGGTTTGCCACTGTGAGTCCTATTTGATTCTACAATAATAAATTTGTCAACGTAATCCTTTAAAAGATTTACTCTTAAACGTAATACTTCCTCACCATATGGTGCGAACCACGGAAAACAATCTACAATCATTATACTCGTTCCAATACCGTTAAACCATTATTGTTCATGTAAAACTCTTTGAATCGCCAGTGAGGATTCTTTATAATAAATTGAATGATAGCTGGCAATAAACCTTGGTATGGCTCGGACCCTGGCTCAGGATCTTGCCCACTTTCATTTCGCAGGCCATATGTAAATGTATCATGGAATACCAAATATTTTCGAGCCATATTACCATGAAGTTCTAATTCCTTACAAAGTTGAGCATAACAATGCCAGGTGTCAATGAACAACAGATCAGTTTCCTCAATATCCAATGTGAGGACATCTCCTGCAATATACTCGACATCCTTATCGGCTTTCACCGCTTCGTTAAAGATCTCTATCATACGATTATCTAATTTAAGATCATACGAACGCAACGCACAATCAGTTTTCAGAAAAGCTCTGGTGCTGTTTCCTGTCCGCACACCCATTTCTGTTACATGATCACACTCCAATCCTAGTTCATATAGAACCGGAATATGCTCATGAATGTCACTCTTTTGATATCTTGCAAAATTATATGCATTATCAATTAATTGATTCCAACTCATATATCCAACCACCTCGTGTTATCTAAAGTCCATCGCACAACTTCTTCAAGTCGCTGTTCAACTGGTTGTGGCAACCAACCCATAGCCGCCATACGGTCACCGCTAAGAGCGTACCGAAGGTCGTGCCCAGGCCGAGAGCTATGAAAGTCCATAAACTCATATTTTAATTCCTTTCCTTGAGCCTTTGCAATAAGTTGTGCAAGTTCCAAATTGTTTAATTCCGTAGCACCACAGATATTAAATTTAGGACATTTAATTCCTGTGTTGTTTGACATATCCAATGTACCTTCATGCTGTAACAGGAATAGTGTTGCGTCTGCTACATCCTCAGCATGAATATAATGACGGGAACCTGGAATTGTTTTTGAAGCATCAGAATGGATCGTAACGGTATTACCATCACGGACATTCCGAATAGTCATAGGAATAAATTTTTCTGGGTGCTGTCGTTGGCCAAACACATTCATTGTATGCGTAATATAAATTGGCATATTATATGTGTTTTGGTATGCAACCGCTAACTCTTCAGCCCCAGCCTTAGATGCTGAATAAGGATTAGTACAATTATAACGATCGTACTCATCATATTTTACACCTTCTGGCGCTGGTCCAAAAACTTCATCTGTGGAGAAGTAAAGGAACCGCTCAAGGTTTTCTTGCCTTCGAGCATATTCCAATAGGTTGCCAGTACCAACAACATTATCCATTACAAATTCCATAGGCCGATCAATTGACCTATCGACATGAGACCCAGCCGCAAGGTGAGCCACAATATCTACAGGCCCAATGTCAGCTTCGAGCATTGGATTTATTTCAGCTTTTAAGTCGTGAAAGATTGTTCGTACGCGTTTGCGTTCTTCCGGTGTTCGGTCTTGAAGTAGATCATGTAAGCGATTAAGATTACCGCTATAGTCCAACCGATCCAATGTAACAATTTCCCAATCAGTACGGATAAGTACCTGATTGATTAGATGGTGAGCAATAAAACCACCGCCACCGGTAATAAGAATTCGTTTTGTCATTATGTCTCCTCATCAATAACATTGTAAAGTGCTTGGCAGGTTACCCACCAAGCGTTGTTATGTTTATTTATTTAAGCCAGCCAAGTCTTTTGCCTGCCTTCTTACGTCTTTTTGATTCCTCTTTTGAACCTGGGTATCTCCATGCCCAAGTAACAATCAACGCGAACAGGATGAATAGGTAAAGTGTTGCCATAGGATTACCAGTACCCCAGTACATAACCCCTAATGATGTAGCCATTACAGCCATCATCAAGTATTTAGCTTTTTGTGGGTAGACTTTATATGTCTGCCATTCAGTAATAAATGGCCCAAATGTCTTATGATTCATAATCCAGTCGTGAAACCTCTTGCTCGATTTTGCAAAGCAAAAGGCGGCCCCTAGGATTGGCGTACTCCACGGCAAGCCTGGAAGAATAACACCCAAGTAGGCTACGCCAACCAGTAAAATCCCAAGTGTAAACCAAAAAGCCTTTTTAATTTTATTCATTTTATTTTCCTTCCACAGTCGTTTGCCAAAAAATGCCGATTCAAGTTGATTCATAATCCTAAACTCCACATCCATATTGGTATTACCACAATGTGCAAAAACACGCACAAAAATAGCATTAGTTTGACTGTTAACATATTATTGTTTTTGTTATTATTCACCTTAAAACTTTCTTCAGTGAATTTACCAAGTCCAGCATCATAGTGTCATCATGTAATGGTGTCGGTGCTATACGCAACCTTTCCTGTCCTTTATCTACTGTAGGATAGTTTATTGGTTGAATATATATGCCAAACTGTTGTAATAAGATATCGCTTAACTCTTTACACTTTTTAGCATCTCTGATCATTACAGGGACAATATGAGTACAGGCTGATTCGTGTACCTCAATATTATTATCTTTTAGCATTTTAGTCAATGTAGCCGCACGTTCCTGGTGCTGTTCTCTTAATTCGTTGTGAACCTTAAGATATCTGATGGACGCGAGAGCGCCGGCACAAATGACTGGGCTGAGTGAGGTGGTGAAGATAAATCCAGAAGCCACAGAACGAATTGCATCAATAACAATAGAGCTAGAAGAAATATAACCTCCCTGGACTCCAAAGGCTTTTCCCATCGTCCCATTTATAATATCAACCCTATCTGTTAATCCTAGCTTTTCTAAATATCCACCACCAAGAGCACCATAGAGCCCAACCGCATGGACTTCATCAATATATGTCATTGCATTATACTTATCAGCAAGATCACATATCTTTTTAATTGGTGCTACATCACCATCCATTGAATATACAGATTCAAAAACAATTACTGGTATCTTGTTTGACATCTGAGCAGTCTGAAGTGCTAATTCAAGCTCTTCCATATTATTATGTTCCCAAACAATTTTAGGTGCCCGACTGTGTTTCATACCCATAATAAGAGAGGCATGATTTTTGTTATCGGACAGAAAAATAAGATTAGGAATTATTCTTGTAAGTGCAATTAATGCCCATTCGTTGGCAACATATGCACTAGTAAATAAAAGGGCAGATTCCTTTTTATGTAGGGATGCTAATTCTCGTTCAAGTGTAACATGATAATGTGAGGTCCCTCCAATATTACGTGTGCCACCAGACCCAGAACCTGTCTGATCCAATGCGGTGTGCATTGCATCTATAACTATTTTATTTTGCCCCATGCCAAGATAATCATTAGAACACCAATTTACAATTTGCTTTGGTGCGTATGGGCCATACCAAATAGAGCGAGGAAAATCTCCCCGCTCTCTTAGGATATCATTAAAAACTCGATAATTGCCATCCAGTTTTAAATTTTCGACTATCGTTTCAAAATGTGAAGTTTCAATCATAGCAAAAAACCTTACTTATTTCTTTTCGTTGGCCTCAGCAATAACCATTTTGTCATATTGTTCACGGTCTACTACACCCTCGGCTAGTAGCTTTTCCCGATTGATCATGTGTGCAGCCTGTGTATCGTCCTTTGAACCACCAAAGTATGGAACACAATGTCCTTCTGCAATCATGATTTCGGTAACCAAACGGCCATCTGCGGCACGAAAGTCACCAAGAATACGACCAAACTTTCCCTTCATATCCTCACCAGATTTATCCTCAGTAGTAATAAGCTTGGCACCATGTTCCAATAATTCACCTAAGCGCTTACTAGATGCCTTGCCAAATAGCTTTTCTACTCTATCTGATGTACGTGATTCAGGAGTATCGATGCCCATAATACGGACTCTCTCATCCTTTAAGCAAATACCGAATCCAAGATCAATATCTACATCTACTGTATCACCATCGACAACTTTAATCACGACGATGTCATATTCGTTTGTGTTCATTTTATTTACATTCCTCTTAGTGGGTGAACTTACAAACTTATTTATGTTATTTTAGCATACTGATTTATGAGTATAAATGCCATAATTGTTCGTAACCACCAATAGGAGACTCGTCTACCTTAATCTGTGGAAATGTTCTTGCACCTGGGAACGTTTCTAATATTTCCTCGCGGGTAAAGTCCTTACCCAGTTGTTTGTATGTATAATCTAATTCCTTCTGTTCACATAATGCCTTTGCTTTTACACAATAAGGGCAATTATCCTTGCCCCAAATTTCTACCGTCATAGTGAGAACCCCTTAAAAGTGTCTGTTGATACGTCTTGTTTAGTCCCACCTGATACATAACTTGTAATTTCTGTTTCCTGAGGTGCTACCTGAACATCAGCACCAGAGATCCATTTTTGAGTCCACGGAAGTGGATTTGTTTTGATATCATAAGGAGAAGTCAAATTTACATTCTTCATCCGTCGTGTACAAATAAACTCAATATATTGTCCAAGCAACTCAGTATTCAAACCAATCATTGATCCATCCTTAAATAGATATTCAGCCCAGGCCTTTTCTTGGTCTACAGCATCTACAAACATCTGAATACATTCTGCTTCTGTTTCCTTTGCAATTTTTACAAAATCTGGATCATCCTTTTGTAGTGTACGAAGCATTAGTTGAGTCGAAGCAAGGTGCAGGTTTTCATCACGTGCAATCAACTTGATAATCTTAGCATTACCTTCCATTTTTTTCAATTCAGCAAATGCCCAACTACATGCAAAGGACACATAGAACCGAACACCTTCCAGAATATTAACACTCATCAGAGTCAACCAAAGAAGTTTCTTCAGTTCGTAGAGATCAACTACAACAATGTCACCATTAATTGCATGACGACCCACACCTAATAGATTATAGTAAGAACTCATTGTAATCAAGTCGTCATAGTACTTGGAGATGTCACCAGCACAATCAACGATTTCCTCAATGTCCATCATTTCATCAAAGATCTTAGATGGATTAGAATAAATGTTACGAATAATATGTGTGTATGAACGACTATGAATTGTCTCTGAGAATGTCCATGTTTGGATCCAATTCTCAATCTCTGGCAAACTTACAATAGGAGCAAATGCCTCTACTGGAGCCCGACCTTGCACAGAATCAAGTAGAATTTGACGTTTTAAATTACTTGTAAAAATGTGCTGCTCGTGTTCGGTAAGACCTTTAAAGTCTTTTGCATCCTGGTAAATGTCAACCTCTTCTGGTCGCCAGAAAAACCCGAGTTGACTATCAGTCAACTTATCAAACGATTTATATTTTAATGTGTCGTAACGCTGAATTGTTGGACCACCAGTTGGATCCAAAAACATTGTTACCTTTGTGTGATCTGCTTTGTTTGCGGTGTTAAAAACGCTCATTCTTACCCTCTTTGATATTGTAGCCACATTACACCAATATAACACAATACTGATGTAATGTCAACTAATTTTTTTATATAGTGCAGGATTCGCAATCCTCATCATCTACATTTGATTGTGCAAGCGGCTCTTCTGCCAACTTATCAACGTCAACCTCACCTTGCCCGTCGTATGTGTTAAAGTAATATAACTGTTTACCACCATACTTGTAGAACATCAATAGGTGCTGCAACATTGTACTCATAGGAATCTTTTCATCTTCTGAATATACTGGATTATAACTAGTATTGATACTGATACCTTGGTCAATGTACTTTTGTAGAACCGCCATAATTTTTAAGTAACCTTCTGGAGACTTTTGGTCCCACAGTAGATCATATTTATTCTTTAGTCGTTTAAATTCAGGGACGACCTGTTTTAATACTCCATGCTTTGATTGTTTAACTGAAATAAGTGACCGAGGTGGTTCAATACCGTTAGTCGCATTTGCAATTTGAGCTGATGTTTCGGATGGCATTAGAGCCATGAGTGTAGAGTTACGAATACCAGTCTGTTTGAGCTGTTTACGAAGTCCCTTCCAATCCATACGCTCTTTGTGCTTAACCAACTCATCTACGTCTTTCTTATATGTCTGATTAGGAGTAATGCCGTGACCGTATTTAGTCTCCATAAGCCCAGGAATAGATCCCTGTTCGACTGCTAGGTCAGCAGAGGCTTTGATAAGATAATAGGACCATGCCTCTGCGTATTCATCAACTAATTCCAAACCTTCTGATGTAATATCTTGATATGTAAGGTCGTGTTTTGCCAACCAATATGCAAAGTTAATAATTCCAATTCCAATTGGCCGTCGCTTTTCAGTAGAGAGTTGAGCAGCCAAAATAGGATAATTCTGATAGCTCAATAGAGCATCCAAACCTCGTACTGCCAATTTACAAATTCGTTCAAAGTCACTTGGTTGCCTTACGTTACCCCAATTAATAGCCGATAATGTACATAGACTAATTTCACCATCTGGATCATTTACATCATTGAGTGGCTTTGTTGGTAAGTCAATTTCGGCACACAAGTTTGACTGACGGATAGGTGCGACATCTGGTAAAAACGAACCGTGGTCATTAGCGTTATCAACATTCTGTAAATAGATTCTTCCAGTGTTCTTTCTCTCCTCCATAAACATAGAGAACAGTTCAGACGCCTTCATTGTCTTTTTACGAAGCCGTGTATTACGTTCGGCACGTTCATATAGTTCACGGAACTTATCTTGGTCTGCAAAGAAAGCTTCATACAATCCAGGCACATCTGACGGTGAGAATAGGGTTATATCGCCACCGGAGATAAGTCGCTCATACATCAGCTTATTAAATTGTACACCATAATCCATATGACGTACACGATTCTCTTCAGTACCTTTATTGTTCTTCAGCACTAGCAATTCTTCTACTTCCAAGTGCCAAATTGGATAATAAATGGTAGCGGCACCACCTCGCACACCACCCTGTGAACAAGATTTTGTAGCCGACTGAAACATCTTATAAAATGGAATTATTCCTGTATGAAAGGCATCACCTTTACGGATGGGGGTACCAATAGCTCGAATGCTTCCTCCACCAATCCCGATCCCGGCCTTCTGACTGACGTATTTGACAATAGAGGAAGAAGTAGCATTGATAGAATCAAGACTGTCACCAGTTTCAATAAGGACACATGAACTGAATTGTCTCTGAGGAGTACGAACACCAGCCATAACAGGAGTAGGAAGGCTAATGTCGTGTAGAGAAATAGCATCATAATATTCCTTTACCCATTCCATTCGTATATCTGTGGGATAGTCTTGAAAAAGAGTAGCAGCAATGAGGATATAACACATCTGAGGTGTTTCAAAGATTTCACCCGTCACACGGTTTTGGCATAGATATTTGCCACGAAGTTGTTCCATAGCAACATATGTCAGATCTTCATCACGGCCGTGTTTAACATAGGAGTCGAGCTTGACCCATTCATCATCATTATATTTTGTAATTAATTCTGGATCATAAAAACCACTTTCAGTATTACGCTCTACAAGTTCCTTAATTGTGCAAGGCTCATAATGACCATATACTTCTTTGCGCAGAGCATAGTTAATCATACGACCACCAACAAATTGATAGTTGGGTGTTTCCTCACTGATAAGATCAGCCGCTGCCTTGATTAATGTTTCTTGGATTTCTTGTGATGTAATCCCATTGTAAAACTGAATCTGACTATTGATCTCAACTTCACTAGGGCTCACACCAGTAATATCCCGACATGCGTGAAAAACAACCTTGTGCAACTTTTCAATGTCTAGTGGTTCCTTTGAACCGTCCCTTTTTGTTACTTGTATCATATTTTCTCCTAGGTCAATAGAAAACAGGGGCTTGAACCCCTGCTCTATTTTTGTCTCTTATTATTTTAGATATTGATCCGTGTGCGGAAAGAT